>FTEG01000538.1_pt1 | contig 7549 bp, 5 predicted proteins | sample 1640171 | NCBI WGS metagenome assembly FTEG01 (sample SAMEA3914816, study PRJEB12502) | metagenome | biome: forest; material: soil | place: USA | collected 2011-09-16 | depth 0.3 m | reverse complement strand
GCAGAGGAGGGGACGTGATCCAACCGACGCAACCCGCACAGCGCGATCGTGATACAGCGAGAACGAGGCGCATGTCTCCGGGCACCGGCGGTGCTCCGCAGGGACGCGATCAGCCCTCCAGCATGCCGACCCGGAGAACGTGGCTCACCTTCCTTGTCATTCTGGCCGTCAACTATCTGGTGATGCGGCTGCTCTTTCCGAGCCCGGACGAGCCCATCACGATTCCCTATACGACTTTCAAGGAGCAGGTCGGCGGCGGTAATGTGCAAGCGATCTACAGCAAAGGCGCAAGTATCGAGGGTCGCTTCGAGAAGGCGGTGACCTGGCCGGCGCCGGGCAGCAAGGATGCCGCGCTACAACGTGAGAACAACAAGGGGTTCGCGGGACTCCTGGGCCAACCCGAGCCGCGTACGGCAAAGACGTTCATGACCACGTTGCCCGCCTTCGTGGATCCCGGCCTCGAGTCTTACTTGATCGAGCGCAAGGTCGAGATCAGCGCGATCCCGATTCAAGGCGGCAGCGCGTGGTCGACTCTTCTTTTCGGATTCGGTCCTGCCGTTCTCATCATCGCCTTCTACGTCTGGATGTATCGGCGGGCAGCACAAGGGGGAGGGCTGGGCGGAGCGCTCATGGGCATCGGCAAGAGCAAAGCGCGGCGCTACGACCAGGGGGGAGACAGGAAGGTCACGTTCGAGGATGTCGCCGGCATCGACGAGGCCAAGAACGAATTGGTGGAGATCGTGGATTTCCTGAGGGATCCTGCAAAATATACGCGGCTCGGCGGGACCGCGCCAAAAGGAGTGCTGCTCGTGGGCGCCCCAGGAACGGGCAAGACGCTGCTCGCCAGGGCAGTTGCGGGCGAAGCGGGCGTGCCTTTCTTTTCGATGAGCGCGGCCGAGTTCGTCGAGATCATTGTCGGAGTCGGTGCCGCTCGCGTTCGCGATCTATTCGAGGAGGCGCGCAAGAATGCACCGGCAATCATTTTCATCGACGAGGTCGATTCGATCGGCCGTGCGCGCGGGCCGGTGTCGATTGGTGGCGCGAGCGAACAAGAGCAGACCCTGAATCAAATCCTGACCGAGATGGATGGGTTTTCGGGCCGCGAGGGCGTCATCGTGCTCGCCGCAACCAACCAGCCGGACGTGCTGGACAAGGCGCTGCTGCGACCAGGGCGATTCGACCGCCGCGTCATCGTGAACCTGCCGGACACTGCGGGCCGGGAAGCCATCCTCAAAGTGCACACGCGCAATGTACCGCTCGCTGCAGATGTCCAGCTGGGGGAGCTGGCCGCGTCCACGCCGGGCTTCTCGGGTGCCGACCTGAGAAATCTGGCAAACGAGGCGGCGCTGCTTGCGGCCCGTCGAGGTCAAAAGGATGTGGGCCAGAAGGACTTTCAGGACTCGCTCGAGAAGATCATCCTCGGCCCGGAGCGGCCACTGCTGTTGAGCGACGAGGATCGCGAGCGCATAGCGTATCACGAAGGCGGTCATGCGATTCTCGGCCTGGTGGTGCCCGGCGCCGACCCTGTCCATCGAGTCACGATCGTGCCGCGCGGTCAGGCACTCGGCCTCACGTATCAACGGCCGCAAACCGAGCGCTACAACTATCCCGAAGCCTATCTACTCGCTCGGATCGTCGGCATGCTCGGCGGGCGCGCGGCCGAGGAGATCGTCTATCAGACCAGGACGACGGGCGCGGAGAGTGATATCGAGCAGGCAACGAGCCTCGCTCGAAACATGGTGACCCGGTGGGGCATGAGCGATGCCCTCGGAATGGTGCAGCTGGCTGCACGCCAGAATCAATACCTCGGGAATGCCTACGCCAATGACAAGCCTTTCAGTGAAGATACTGCGCGCAGGATCGACGCGGAAGTGCTACGGATCATCAATGAGAGCCACGAGACTGCCAAGAGTCTACTGAGCAAGCACCGCAAGGAGCTCGATGCGCTCGCAAGTGCGTTGCTGACACGCGAGACGCTCGATGAACAGGAGATTCTCAAGGTTACAGGGCTGCCGCCGGCGCCTGCGCTGGAAAGCGGACGAGTGGCGGCGGCCAGCTCGGCGGGGGCTCCACTATAGGAGGCGCAAGCAGCTCGGACGTCACTCGGCGCTGCTCAGATACGCGACGATCGCTCTGATGTCCTCGGCGGTGTATATCCTCAGAAAGTCGGACATGCCGGGTGAGTTCCCGCGCTTGCCACTGCGGAATTCGTCGATCGTCGTCGTGAGATAGGCCGGCGTCTGTCCGCGCAACCGCGGATTGGCGCTGTAACCCTGCCAGTTGTTGAAATGACAGCCGCCGCAATCCCCATACGCCGCCACCAGCGCACCGCGGCGGAAGAGGGGATCGGTGGGCGGGGTTGTTCCGTTCTGGGATTTCGGCCAAGGCTGCGCCGAAACATATTCGGCGATCGCAAGCATCTGAGGGTCAGTCATCGTCTGTGTCAGAGCATGCATGACGGCATCGCTTTCCGAAGCGCGCGTAGCGCGTTTGAAGTCGCGCAGCTGCAGATACACGTACCCTGCGTTCTGTCCCCAGATGATCGGGTTGACCGAGTTCGCCGGCACATCGCTCATTACATGACACGCCGCGCAAGCGGCTACTAGCTGCTTCACGTCCTGAGCGGGCGCGGCGCGTACCTGCAACGCAGCCAGAACGACGATAAACCCTGCCAGCGTTTGGACGGACCTCAAAGAAAATGTCATGGCGACCTCGTCCCCCGCGCTCAATATGAAAACGCCAGAATCTTGTTGCCGCGCTTGCTGCCGAGCTGTGTGTTGCCTCCAGCGCCGACGACGACATACTGCTTACCGTCCACCTCATAGGTGGACGCAGGGGCGTTGACGCCGCATCGGCTTGGTAGCTCCACAACTCCCTGCCGTTCGATGAATCGTAGGCAGCGAACTTGCCGTTGGCTTCGCCAGTGAAAACCAGCCCACCCGCCGTCGCGAGCACTCCGCCGAACATGGGCGCAGGCTTTTTCACCTTCCAGCGAATCTTCCCGGTGTTGTAATCGACGGCGAGGAGGTCCCCCCAGATGGGCTCGCCGGGAACGCCTTTGAAGGCGCCCCCGAGCCAGAGCTTGCCGTCGGGATACTCCGCGCTGATGGTCTTGAAGTAAGCCGTCGCCAGTTCCGTCGTCACCGCGAACGCAACGCCCTGACTTGCATCGATCGCCAGCGGCGATGCGCTGACACCGCCGTTCGGGCCCGGCCGCATGACAACGCCCGCGGCGGTCGGTAAAGCGCGCTCGTTTTTCACTTCGATGAGCGGGTCCGAAACACGAATCAGGCTGCAGTCCCGGGCATCGTGAACGTACAGGTAGCCCGTCTTACCCCCATGAATGACGCCAGGAACGATCTCACCGGCTCGGTTCTTCACTGCAGTCAATACCGTGGGGCTCACTGCATCGAGGTCCCATACGTCGTGCGGCACATACTGCAAATGGCAGACATACTTGCCGGTGTCCAGATCAAGCGAGACCAGCGAATCGGTATAAAGGTTGTCGCCCGGACGCCCCGAGCCATCCAGATCGGGTGAAGGGTTGCCCACGACGAAGTAGATACGTCGGTTCTCGAGATCGACCGAAGGGTTCTGCCAGATCGAGCCGCCGAGCGCCTTGTAGGGGTCGCCGCGTTTGGCCAGTGCGGCTTTTTCCGCGGCGATGTCTCGATGCAAGGGCAGCCCGACCGCGTCCTTCGTCGCCCACACACCCACAGAGTTCTCCGGCGTCGTGTAGAAAGTCCAGACTTCCTTGCCGGTCTTCGCGTCCAGCGCCTTGAGCGCGCCGCGGATGCCATACTCCGCGCCGGCCAGGCCGATCAGCACCTTGCCGGAAACGACGGTCGGCGCCATGGTGATCGAGTAGCCGCGCAACGGATCGGCTACCTGCTTGCTCCAGACGACGGCGCCCGTGCGTGCGTCGAGCGCTACGAGTCGACTATCCAGCGTGCCCATATACACCAGGCCGCCGAGGGCTTCGACGCCGCGATTATTCGGTCCGCAGCAGAGCGACACAGCCGGCGCCATCACGTGCTTGTAGCGCCACAATTCCCGGCCGGTCTTCGCGTCCAGTGCGAATAGATGATTGAACGACGACGTGACGTATACGACGCCGTCGTACATGATCGGCGCGGTCTGAATGGATTCGGTGATGTCCATCTCGAACGACCAACCGAGGTGGAGATTTTTCACCGTCTCGCGGTTGATGCGGTCGGCCGGATGGAATCGCGTCTGCGCATAGTTGCCGTGCGTCATCAGGAACTCGGTGCGGCTCACGGCAGCTGCCGTCAATCGATCTTGCGTGAGGAGTCCACCGCGCCGTGCCGGCGGAGCAGCGTTCGACTTCGGCGCTGCGCTCTCGGCGTGCACCGTGGGAGTCCACATTCCAGCCAGCATGAAGAGCCAGCACCAAGCGGAGACAAGCACCTGGACGTTGATGTCGCGATGCGTGTGCGACCAGCGTGGCCACCATTGCACGTGCGGGAGTCTTCGCATGAGAGTTCTGCCTCATCGGGAATATTGGCTTCTTGCCGATGAGGGGGATCACATCAGGACCTGAGGTCCAGTGCGATAGTCCTTTGGTATGCGTGCACTTTGGTATTGGTCGATCGCACATTGGGAAGAACCCATACCATCGTGCTATCGAACCGATCTGATCCTTATGCTGGACTCTCCCCGAATCGGCTGTGACTGGCCATGAGGAATACATCGTGTCCCCAGAAACCATCCTCGTCACCGGCGCCGCGGGTGGTGTCGGCTCGACCGCGCAAACGGCCATCGCCATCCTGCTGGCACAACGCCACCGCGTACGCGCCATGGTGCACAAGCTGGACGCCCGGGCCGACGCGCTGCGTGATATGGGCGCCGAAGTCGCGCTCGGCGACATGCTCGACATCTTGGCCGTGCGCGCGGCCATGCAAGGCTGCTCACGGGTGTACTTCACGATGTCGATTTCGCCCAATTTCCTGGAAGCGGCTGCCAACGTCGCGGTTACAGCCAAGAGCCTGGGCGTGAGGGCTTTCGTCAGTCTGGCGCAGATGACGCTGTCGCAGATGAGCGAGACAAAGACGACAAGCAGCCCGCAACAGAAGCAGGAATGGCTTGCGGAGCAGATGCTCCGCTGGTCCGGCCTGCCGGTGGTGTACCTGCGTCCAACGGCTTTCTTCGACGGCATGTTTTTGCTGCAGGGGGCCAAGGGCATCCGCGACGATGGCGTCATCCGCCTACCTTTCGCGGACGGCAAGACTTCGCTGATCGCCGGCGCTGACGCGGGGGCTGCCGCCGCTGCCGTGCTGGCCAACCCAGAACCGCATATCGGCAAGGTCTACGATTTGACCGGCCCTCAGTCGCTGACGATGGCGCAGATCGCACAGGAGTTCAGCGGCGCTCTCGGTCGTCCCATCCAATACGTCAATGTGCCGCCACAAGTCTGGGAAACCAAGCTCCGCGAGTCGGACGTCCGCCGATTTCCGCCGCCGAATTCGCGCGCCGCCACGCGGCAGTGTTCACACCTGGCTGACCGGCGCCTTCAAATTTGCCGCTTGCATGAACGCGATGAACGCGCGCAACTTGCTCGGCGTGTGGGCGCGAACTCATTGGACTGCGGGGATTGGAAGCGGTGCGTCTGTCAGAGCTTCCTTTTCGGTGGCCCGGCAGCCGGGCAGAGATTGGAACGGGCCACGCACGGGATCGCGCTTCGGTCCGCTCCAAACGCCTCGCGCAGCGCTCGCGTTCAGTGATGTCGAAGTAGGTCCATGGAGAGATCCTATCCGGCCCGAGCTTCAGCCGTACGCGAGGTCCGTGCTCTGTCCGACCTCGATAATGTATCCGTCAGGATCGCGGATGTAGCAGCGAGTCTCGCCGTACTTGGGGATCGGCTCTGTGATGAACTCCGCTCCTCGACTTTTCCATGATTCATAGCATGCTTGAATATCCGCAACTCGGAAATTCATAAAGCTGTTGAGGTGATTCGGGTCGGGGACGCTGAGCGTTACCGTCGGCTTATCCGGGGTAGGACCGCCTCCAACGTTGAGAATCATCCAGATGTTCGCAAGCTGCAGGTACCCAGGCGCGTTGCCGTCACCCAGGCTCAGAATGCGAGCGCCGAACACCTTTTCGTAGTAGCGAGCCGATCGCTTGATGTCGGCGACGGTGAGAAAGTGCGCGATGCTCATCCCCTCTCGCGGGGGCATCTCATAGCTCTTCTGCTCGATCTGTACGCTGCTCATTGACGACTCCAATTCCGATAAACAATTGATCCGGGAATCCGAACATCAGCCACGAGCGATTGGCCGCCCGATGCGGGTACAGCCCCGTCATGTGATCGAACAGCTCCTGGTCTGACTTCGCGGTTTTCCGCACCCGATCGAGTCTTGCGGGGTCTTGGATCGTCGACGGAGAGAGTCGGGCGCGCCCGAGTGGCCGTGCAACCAAGGCTGGCAGAACAGAGAGGACGAATCCATCGCACGAACATATCGATCCATACCTCGAGCGAGACTTGACCCTAGTTGTGGAGCGCGGCCAAACGGCGCGGTCCAAGGTGAAGGCGGCTCAGTCGGGCTGTCGCCGGATTGACGGCCTTCCAGACTCGCCCCTATCCTGCGTGCCTCAGAACCGGCGACAGATCGGACCACAGAGAGGATCGGATGAAGACAGGGCTCGTCGCTGCCGCGTGCGGCTTTGCGGTGCTCGCCACGGCGAGCAGCGATCAGGTTCCCGTCAACATTGCCGAGAAGGTCCGCGCCGTGGGCCAGGCCATGGACCCCACGATCGGCCAGCTCTACGCGCCGATGTTCCCGAAGGAGGTCTGGGCCGGCGTCAGCGTCCAGCGCGACATTGCCTACGGCTCCGACCGCTTGCAGAAGCTCGACGTATTCACGCCGGACGGGGCCCACGGCAAGAAGCTGCCGGTGCTGATGTTCGTGCACGGCGGCGGCTTCACGCGTGGTGATAAGCACGGCGACTTCTATCCCGACAACATCACCCTGTGGGCGGCCAAGAACGACATGGTCGGCGTCAATATCGACTATCGCCTGGCGCCGAAGGACCCCTGGCCGGCGGGCGTCAAGGACCTGGCCTCGGCGGTCGCCTGGACCAAGGCCAATATCGCGCGCTACGGCGGCGATCCCAACCGCATCGTGCTCTTCGGCCATTCGGCCGGCGCCAACCATGTCGCCGACTACGCCGCCCACCCCGAGGTGCGGGGCGCGGAGGCGTCGTCGGTCAAGGGCGTGATCTTGCTCTCGCCCGCGTATTCCACCGCCCCGGCCGCCCGCCCGAACGCCTACTATGGCCAGGACACCGATCTCGGCTCGGCGTCGGGGCAGATCACACGCCTGACCGCCAGTTCGTACCCGCTGTTTTATGGCTATGCGGAGTTCGATCCACCGCCGATGAAGGCCACGGCCACCGCCCTGATCGAGGGCGTGTGCCAGACCAAGAGCCGCTGCCCCAAGTCCGTGGAGCTCAAGGACTCCAACCACTTCTCCGAGGGCATGGCGGTCGGCACGCCTGATCAGCAGCTGACCGGGCCGCTGCTGCAGTGGCT
>FTEG01000502.1_pt1 | contig 7563 bp, 4 predicted proteins | sample 1640171 | NCBI WGS metagenome assembly FTEG01 (sample SAMEA3914816, study PRJEB12502) | metagenome | biome: forest; material: soil | place: USA | collected 2011-09-16 | depth 0.3 m | reverse complement strand
GTATCGATCCAGACTTTCAGTCCGCGCTCCTGGATGTATCGATACAGGTCGAAGTAGGAGACGCCCGGTTCGACCAGGGCGAAATGGCGTTTCTCATCGACCTGCAATACGCGGTTCATGCGTTTCAGGTCGAGGGTGACGCTGCCGCGTACGTTGGGCGAAGGCCCGCCGTAAGCGAAGTTTTTCCCGGTGGAGATCGCGTACAGGGGGAATTTGTACTTGTTCGCGATGCGGACGATCGCCTGCACCTGTTCGACGCTGTCGGGGCCGACCGCGGCGGCAGGGATCAGCTCGTTCGGCTGGTCCTTGATGTAGGAGAAGTGGTCGCGGTAGGGGTGGAGGTCTTCCTCGCTGGTGAGCACCCATTCCTTGCCGAGCACACCCTCGAGTTCCCGGATGGCGGCGGCAAATCGAGCTGCGCTCATGCCCGGCGGCAGTATCGCCATGTGCTGACCCCCTTGAATCGACTTGATTGCGGCGCTACGGATTATACCATCGTGTGATTCGCTGGTACGGGCGTAGGGGCGTGACCTGCGTAGCGCCGCAGATCATGCCCGGAGGGCAGCCTGTTGCGAGGCCGGCACCACCGTTGCGCCATTCTAATTTAGTTGATAAACTAAATCAGTAGTAAATACTGCGGCCGCCGGGCGGGCCGTCTGCGAGGCTCCTTGAACATTTCCATGATTGCGCCAACTCTCGAGTTTGCTTTCAGCGTCCGACTGGAGTTTCCGCCCGGTCCGCGTCTGCGTTTTCCGTTGCAAGCGGGAGGGTCGCGAGGCTTCGTGTCGCTCCTTGGGGGCGAAGTCACCGGGCCCAGGCTGGAAGGGCAGGTTGTGGCAGGTAGCGGCGGGGATTGGCCCTGGTTCAGGGCCGACGGCGTGGTCGTCTTCGATGCGCGCTATCTGCTCAAGGCGAAGGACGGCGCCTTGATCCATATCGTCAACCGCGGCTTCGCCCACGCGGCAACGCCCGAAATTCAGCGGAAGATCGACCGCGGAGAAGATGTGGATCCTGCGAGCAACTATTTTCGCCTCGCACCTGTCTTTGAAACCCCGCCCGGACCGCACGAGTGGCTCAGCCGATTCGTCATCGTCGGTACCGGTGAGAAATATGCCGACCATTCGATTTTTCACTACTTCATAGTCCGGTAGCGCAGCGACTTGCCGCATCCGGTGTTCCGCAAATCGTTCCGGGTATATAGTTTATTTTAACAAATAAAGTAGTTATGTCCCGGGACGCTGAACGAATAGACAAAAGGAAGACAGCCATGCGCATTACGCGTGTCGAGTGTATCCCGGTGACTACGCAGCTGGTGAAACCGCTCATCATCGGTCCGACCAACATCACGCACGTCGATACGATCGTGCTGAAAATATTCACGGACGACGGACTCGTCGGAATCGCGGACTCCGGCGATACGTCAGCCTTCTATCACGGTGAAACCCAGGACTCGATTACAGGGGTCATCGCCACTCAGATCGCGCCGCGCATCCTGATCGGCGAAGACCCTACCAAGATAGAGAAGATCGTGGGTCGCATGGATGTCCTGGTCCGTGACAACCATCACGCCAAGTCAATGGTGGACGCGGCGCTTCACGACATCAAGGGCAAGGCTTTAGGCGTCCCCGTTTATCAGCTGCTCGGCGGCAAGACCGTGGAGCACGTAGACCTCGGCTTCGTGCTGATGGCCCGTCCCGCTGAAGAACTCATCGAGGATGCGAAAAAAGCGCTGAGCACGGGCTTCAAACTCATCAAGCTCAAGGCTCTTGCGGATGTCGAAGGTACCGTCCGCTGTGGACTGGAGATGCGCAAGGCGCTCGGCGACGACGCGCGCCTGATGATCGATGTCAACGGAATGTGGAACTACGATCAGGCGCTGCGTGCCTTGCGCAAGCTGGAGCCCGCCAATCTCGAGCTGATCGAGCAGCCCCTGCCGTATTGGGACATCGAGGGGATGGCGCGCCTTCGGCAGAAAGTGGCGACACCGGTGTTTGCCGATGAAGCCGCGCGCGATCTGCATCATATCAAGCAGATCATCGATCTCCAGGCAGCCGACGGCCTGTTCATCAAGACTCAAAAGGCCGGTGGCCTGCTGAAGTCCCAACGCTGGCTTACCTTGGCACGCTTGTCCGGCATGGCAGTGATGTGCGGGTGTATGCCGGGATCCGGACTGGAAGCGGCACCCACGGCGCATCTGCTCGTGGCCGACGATTGGGCGTCCCGATTCGTTCAGGAGAATTGCGGTCCTCTGTCGGTCCACGACGTCTTCGAACTCGACGGCGAGCTCAGGGACGAGGTTGCCCTCAATGGCCCACGCTATGCGAAGGGCAAGATGTATGCGCCGGAGGGGGCAGGGCTCGGAATTGAATTGAACGAGCAGTTCATTGCCGAGCACATCACGCGAGGTTATTCAACCCGCGTCATTACCGCTTAAGTCGACGTACGGTACCGGGGGGGAATTCGTATGTACACAAAATATCGTTTCGCTACGGTTGTTGCGGCCATCGGTCTGGCGGTTGGCGCGTTCGGCTTCGGCACGGTGCCGGCGGCCGCTGCTGATGCCGGCGACAGGACCGCAGGCAATTCGAGCGCGAGTAGTTCGGACGAATCACTGTCGGAGATTCTCGTCACGGCCGCGAAGGTCGGCGTGGATGTGATGCACGCGCCGGTGTCGATCACGGCAATCAACGGCGATGATCTGCAGCGTAATGAAATCCACAATACTACGGACCTGCAGTTCTACGTTCCGGGATTGACGGTGGCCAACCAGGTGCTCAATACCGGAATCAATATCCGTGGTATCGGCTTGGGTTTTGCGCTCCCGAATGCCGCCCAGGGCGTACCCGTCTATCGCGACAATCTGCTGGTGCCGCCGAACGCAGGCGATGAACCCCTGTGGGATATCGCAAACGTCCAGGTGCTGCGCGGCCCGCAGGGCACGCTGGTCGGCGCCAACTCCACCGGCGGTGCGATGTTCATCAATACGGTCAACCCCAGGTTGGGCGACAGTCACGGCTACGCTCAGGTGGCGGGCGGAAACTACGATCATTTCAACGCGCAGGCCGCCATCAACCTGCCCCTCGCCGAGGCGCTGGCAGCGCGGCTCGGCATGTATTACGAGAAGCGCGACAGTTTTTCGCAAAACGTGTCTCCCCCCGCTGAAGAAGCGAACGCCGGAATAGCGAACTGGCGGATCCGCAAAGAGCCCGGGAACCTCAACATGACGGGAGTGCGCGGCTCGCTGCTGTGGCAACCCAACGACCGGGTGCAGGTGTTGGGCAAGATCGATTTCTTCCAGAGTCTGTCCGATTATGCGGCCGAGAAGCCGATCTCGATTACCAGCACCTCGGTCAACGGTGTGGTAACGAACTGTCCATCGCCGGGCAGCTTTTTTAACACCGATCCGACTACATGGGGCTCGGTGCCGAGCGCCTGCGGTAACGCGCCGTTCGCCCCGGCCGATCCCTACAGACTCGCCTATGCGGTTGACACCACGGCGATGAATGAGCGGGTATGGCGCGAGAGCCTCCAGGCGAATTTCCAGCTGAGCGAGGCGGGCCTGACGTTGCGCGTATTGGCCGGCGGAGCGTTCAATACGCTCGAATTCAAAAACCAGCAGTCGGCCTCGACCAACCTGACCCTCGCCGGCGGCGCTCCCATCCACGAGAACACGCAAACATACGAGGCGGATCTGATCTCCCCGACCAAGGGGCCGCTGACCTGGGTGGTGGGCGCTTTTGACTGGTTCGATCCGGCCAAATTTCAGTACCGTGGCACGGTCTACAGCGGGGGCCCGGTGGGCGTCGGCCCAGGCTACGCCGTTCCGCAAGGCGGGTTCTTCCTCGATTTCAAGAGCGTAAAACACGCCGCGGCGGTGTTTGGCAATGTCAGCTACGAGCTCACTGCGGACCTGAAAGCCGAGTTCGGTGTGCGCGAAACCTGGAACCACAACACCGCGCCGTTCGAGGCCTGCGCGAGCTGTCCCGGTGGCAATGCCAATAACATCTACTTCGGCGCCCAAAACCCGGTCAATCCGCTCGGACCTGTCGTCTTCAGCGCGTACGGCGACCCCAACGCCGCCGGAGGCTTTCAGGCAAATCAGGGCGACGAGAAGGACTCGTTTCTGACCTGGAAGGCGGCGCTGAACTACAACCTGAACGCGACCAACTATCTCTACGGCATGGTGGCCACCGGCGGCAAGGCCGGCGGCATTTCGGCCCAGCCGGGAATGTTCGGGCAGAACTTCGCGCCCGAAAAGGACACCGACGTCGAGCTCGGCTGGAAGTCCACGCAACTGAGCGGGCACGCGACACTGCAGCTCAACGCGTTCTACACCAAGTACACCGACATGCAGATCAGCGATCTGAACCCGCAGACCGGTGCGGGTCGGGTTCATAACGCCGGCGCCACCAAGCTATATGGCCTGGAGTTCACCGCTGCGGCCAGTGTGGCCAACTGGAAGTTGAACGCGACCGCTTCCTACACCAAGTCCAGCTTCGACATCGGTAGCGAAGGAATCATCAACCAGGATATTTGCGCTTTATACGCTCCCTGCAACAATGCTCAGGGACAGTGCCCGCCGGGAGTGGCCAACGGCACCAACGGTTGCTTCGACTACAACGCCGGTGGGCTGAGCGTCAACGGCGCATTCTATCCTTGGCTGGAGAAAGTCAACGGCCTGCAGCTGCCGAACTCCCCGAAGTTCCAATACAACGTCGCGCTCGGCTACGACTTCAAGCTGGCCAACGGCGACGTGCTGACGCCGCGGGTCGATTACTCGTACCAGGGCGCGCAGTATGCGCAAATCTTCAATACACCGTTTGATTCCCTGCCGGCGCGACGCAGTCTCGACTTGAAGCTCGCCTACGTGCGCGAGCAGTGGTACATGGAAGTCTACGCGACCAACGTGACCAACGAGATCTACCCGCTCGCGCAGAATGATGCGGATGCGCAGATCTACAACGCGCCACGGCAGTACGGAGCGCGCGTCTCCAGGAATTTTTAGTGGTTGCAGAGACGCGGAGTCATTCGAGTGGCCGACCTTTCGCTGCCTGACCCTTTGTCCGGTTTCTTTTCGCCCACGCGGTTCGAGGCCGACATCCTCGACTGCGTGGTCACGGGAAGGATTCCGAAGGATTTGAACGGTGCGTTCTACCGGTTGCACGGCGACTGGCTTTACGCGCCAAAATTTGGCGACGAGGCGTCACTGTCAGCGGACGGTTATATCAGCAGGCTGCGCTTCAGGAGCGGGTCGGTCGACTATCGCGGGCGCTACGTGCGTACGGATCGCTACAACCGGCAGATTGCGGCGCGACGGCAACTCTACGGGTACTACCGCAATCCGCATACCGACGATCCGCAGGTACGCGACCTCGCAAATCCTGGCAGGCGTACCAGTGCAAATACCACACCGGTCATCATCGCCGGAAGTCTCTACGCAACCAAGGAGGAGGGGCTTCCCTACCAGATCGATCCCAATACGCTCGACACGCTTGGACCGGCCGACTTCGGTGGCGCATGGAAAAGCCAGACCTTTACCGCGCATCCCAAATTCGATCCGGCGACGGGCGAGACTCTTGCGTTCGGTTACGAGGCGAGCGGTCTCGCAAGCCCCGACGTATACCTTTGCTCTTTCGACCCATCGGGCAAGATCACCTGGTCCGTGCGGTTTGATGTGCCTTACCCTTCGATGCTGCACGACATGGCATTGTCGAAGGACTATGTGATGATCCCGGGCGGCGGTACGGTCACGAGCCCGGAGCGATTGGCGAGCGGGCGACCACACTGGGCATGGGACTCGAGGCGGCCCTCGTACTACGCAGTGATTCCACGGGGTGGCGCCGCAGCGGATATCCGCTGGTTTCACGGACCACAGCGCTCGATCGTTCACACCGCGAACGCCTGGAACGACGACAATGTTTTGACCGTCGATGCACCGGTTGCGAGCGGCAACACGTGGCCTTGGTTCGAGGATGTTCATGGCGCACCGTTCGCTATGAACAAGTTCACGATCCGACGACTCACGTTTGATTTGCACGGAAACGACTCTCAGCCTCGCGAAGATGTTCTGTTCGAGCAGGACGTCACGAGCTTTACGCGTATCGACGATCGAGTCGCGACGCATCCGAACCGGTGGATATTCGTGCAGTATGCCGACGCCCGAAAACCCTTCGAGTCCCACTTGCCGGTTGATCCGCGGCTGCGGCCGGTCAACTCCTTCGGACGGTTCGACGTGATCGATCGCACGGTTCAGTCCTATTTCGTCGGCTCGACTCACATCCTTCAGGAGCCTACCTTCGTGCCGCGGCTGCCAGAGGCGGCAGAGGGGGACGGTTATCTCTTGGGCACGGCGCATAACCTGAAAGAGATGCGCAGCGAGTTGGTAATCGTCAACGCCTCGACCATGCAGGAATGCGCGCGCGTCATTCTGCCGTTCCGCAACGCCTTTCAGGTGCATGGGGTCTGGGCATCCCCCGCGGATCTGCCCCTGGCGTGACGGAGAGCAACATGCGGGATATCGGACATTTCATCGACGGCGGCCTCATTGCGGGCAACAGCGGGCATTTTGGCGAAGTATTCAATCCGGCAACCGGTGCGGTCGAGGCACAGGTGTCTTTGGCGGGCGAGCGCGAACTCGAACTGGCCGTCGCAGCTGCGCGCAGGGCCCAGCCTCTGTGGGCAGCGTGGAACCCGCAGCGCCGGGCGCGGGTCCTGATTCGCTTCGTCGATCTGATCAATCGCAACATGGATGATTTGGCGGAGCGTCTGTCGCGGGAGCACGGCAAGACGCTCGAGGATTCCAAGGGAGACATCCTGCGTGGCCTGGAAGTAGTCGAATTTGCGATTGGCTTGCCGCATCTGATGAAAGGCGAGTTTTCGCATGGTGTTGGACCGGGGATGGACATGTATTCGCTCCGCCAGCCCTTGGGCATCGGCGCCGGAATCACGCCGTTCAATTTTCCAGCGATGATTCCACTGTGGATGTTCGCGCCCGCTATCGCGGCGGGAAATGCCTTCATTCTAAAACCATCGGAACGCGACCCATCCGTCCCGCTGCGGCTGGCCGAGCTGTTGAGCGAGGCGGGGCTGCCCGCAGGCGTGCTGAATGTTCTCAACGGCGATCGACAGATCGTCGATGCCATCCTTGCGCATCCGGAAATCACCGGTATTTCCTTTGTTGGATCGACGCCGGTTGCCGCCCACGTGTATGCGACCGCGGCCCGCTACGGTAAACGGGTCCAGTCTTTTGGCGGGGCTAAAAATCACGCCATCGTCATGCCCGATGCCGACATGGACAAGGTGGCTGATGCCTTGATCGGCGCCGGCTTCGGGTCGGCCGGAGAGCGCTGCATGGCCATTTCCGTGGCCTTGCCCGTCGGTGTGGCGACGGCGGAGCGGCTCGTCGAGGTGCTCAGCGCGCGCGTCCGGGAAGTGAACATCGGCCCCTATACCGACCACGACGCAGACTTCGGCCCGGTGATCACGGCCGCCGCCCGTGAGCGGATTCTTGGTCTGGTGGATCGCGGCATCGAGGAAGGTGCGAGGCTCGCAGTCGATGGCCGC
>FTEG01000264.1_pt1 | contig 7574 bp, 3 predicted proteins | sample 1640171 | NCBI WGS metagenome assembly FTEG01 (sample SAMEA3914816, study PRJEB12502) | metagenome | biome: forest; material: soil | place: USA | collected 2011-09-16 | depth 0.3 m | reverse complement strand
GGCTTCGGTCGTCGCCATGGTGGCCCTGGGCAACGGAGCACGAGTCCGTGTCCAGAGTCAGGTTGCCGCTCTGGGCCAGAATCTACTCACGATCTTCGCGGGCACCAGCCGCTCGGGCGGTGTAGCGGGAGGGTTGGGCAGCGCGAGTGCGCTTACGCTCGGCGATGCGGAGGCCATTCGACGTGAAGCGGCGGATATCATCGCCATCAGTCCTGAAATCTCCACGTCCGCACAGGTGGTCTCCAACGGTCGCAACTGGTCCACCAGCATCGTGGGCGAAGCCCCGGACTACCTCGTCATTCGCGAATGGCAGCTCGCCTCAGGCTCGATGTTCAGCGAACGTGATGTGCGCGCCGCGGCCAAGGTCGCTCTGGTCGGGTCCAAGACCGCGCATGAGCTGTTTGGACCTCTGGACCCTGTCGGTCAGGCAGTGCGCATCAAGAACATTCCATTCGTAATCACCGGCGTACTCGCGAGCAAAGGTGCAGGCATGGGCGGTCAGAATCAGGACGACCGCATACTCGTCCCCTACACCACGGCGATGAAGCGGATCACGGGGGATAGATACCTGCATTCCATCAACGTGCAGGTCGTCAGCACGGAGCGTATGGACGCCGCGCAACAGCAGATCACGAGCCTGCTGCGCCAGCGCCATCGTCTGGCCGGGGATCGGGAGGACGATTTCAACATTTTCAATCAGAAGGAAATCGCCGATACAGTGAGCCAGGTTACCGGGGTGATCACGCTGCTGCTCGGCAGCGTCGCCAGCATCTCGCTCCTGGTGGGTGGCATCGGAATCATGAACATCATGCTCGTCAGCGTTACCGAACGCACCCGGGAGATAGGTATCCGAATCGCCGTCGGGGCGCAGCCGTTCGCAATCAAACTGCAGTTCCTCATCGAAGCCATGATTCTCAGTGTGCTGGGCGGGTCCGTCGGCGTAATTTGCGGGATCGGCATCTCGCGGCTCGTTCAGGTCTTTGCGGATTTCAAGGCGATCGTCTCGATCGGGTCGGTCGTCCTCGCGTTCGGGGTGAGCTGTGCGATCGGCATATTTTTCGGCTTCTATCCCGCTCGCAAAGCAGCGGCCCTCGATCCGATCGAGGCCCTGCGGTACGAATGAGTGTGCCGATGCTACTCGGCTCGCTGCTTCTGCGATGGCTCGAATCGTGTCGATATGTTGCCTGAAACGGCGACTGCCAGGGTCTTGCGATTCGTGACTGAATCCAACCCCGTCACGGTCACTGTTACTTGGTATTCTCCAGAGTGAGTGTAAGCATGGCGCACCTCGGTGCCATCACTGCTCGTTCCGTCTCCGAAGTCCCAGTGACATGCGAGCACCGCTGCTTCCAGGGACATGGCGTCCGCTTTGAAGGTCAAAGTTTCGCCTGCCGTGGCGCCGCTCGGCGACTTCACCTCAATGGGAGGTGGAATGGCAGGCAGGGAGCCGTCAATGAGCTTGATCATTCGCACGGAATGGGGTTTCTGAGTCAGATTGAGCCTGCCCGCGGCAATGTCGCAGCAGCCCTCATCGCCAAGCACGTCGACCATCTTGTACTTGCCGGGCTCCGGCAGGCCGAGTTGAGCGAGATCGATCGCTCGTGTACGTGACGCCTCGGTCCAGTTGAATACCGTGAGCAGCGCCTGGCGCTTGTTTTCTTTGAGCAGAAACACACTCGGCTGTTGGTCGCTCGGCGCATAGCTCAGCAGATCGATCGGCGTGGACGCGCGTCCGAGACGTGCCATGTCGAGCAGATCGGCATTCTTGAGCAGCGACAATCGCTCCGGGGAGGCTCCTAACGTCGGAAGATCGTCGCCGATTTCGAACATGCCGCCTGAAACCGCCGCCAATGCGATCGACACCTTTGCCTCATCGAGTGTCAAGGGTCGCTGGCCGCCGTGCCAGGACTGATCGTCGACGGTTTGGGTGGAGACGGTGAACGCGTCCGGGTCGGCGATGAAAAAATTGCGATTCATGTAGTACCGCGCTGCCACCCCCGAGGCTGCGTCTCGCGTGGCTTCGAAGGTATGTCCCGTGTCCTGGGAGATGCGGCCCGCGTCGACGAGTCCGACCGGATTCAGCATGGCGCTGCCGTCCTTATCGAGCACGACGCTCTCGCCGACAGCGCCGCGGATGATTTCCAGGCCGATCCGTTGGGCTTCCAGGGCCGTCGTGTTGGGGCGAAAGTAGGACCCCTCGATTGCCGTGTCGTCCATGAAGTCCATCTTGATGAAGCGCACGCCCCAGTCGCGGAGGGTAGTGTAGGTCTGCCTCAAGTATTCCTGTGCGCCGGGGTGAGTAGTATCCAGAACATAGAGCGGGTCATTCTTCTTGGTCACGTAGCCGATGTGAATGAGCGCTCCGGCGGCATTGTGCACCAGCCATTCCTTGTGATTTTGATACACCCATGCCCGCTCCGATACCTCGAACGGCGCGGTCCACAATCCGAATGCCAGGCCGTCGTGACGCACGAGATCCGCGATGTGAGCCATACCGAGGGGGAAGAGGAATCCGTCCGCGGTCGTGTATTCGCCACGTGCGTATTGGTAACCCTCGTCAATCTGAAAATAGGTGTACCCTGATTTACCGAGGTTCTCGGCCAACCAATCGGCGTTCGTCCCCGCGGTTGCCTCGTTCAGGCCAAAATAATAAGCGGTCCAACTCCACCAGCCGATCGGCGTCGCGCCAGCCACCCGAGCCTTGTGGAGCGAACGCACCGTCCGCCCGTACTGCTCCAGTTGCGCGTGGTAGTCGTTGCCCACGGCAAACATCAAGCGTTCGGACGAAAGACTTTCGCCGGAATTAACGCGTAGGCTCAAATCAACCTGCTCGGTAGCCGGCGAGTCCTTGAGAGATTCGCCTTTGAGAATCTCCGTCGTGCCCGTTGAATCCGCGTCATATGACAGAATGCTCGCACTGGCCCCGGTTCCTTTCTCTTTCAGATGAAAGATCGTCAACAACCGCTCGGAAGTGAGCGCGCCGAAGAACAGGCTCGTGCCGCTGCGACGGTTGTATATGAGCTGGCTACCCACGGCACGGTGCAAACCCTGTGGACCCGCCGCCAGGTCACGAATCGCCAGTTGCGGCCGGTCTTCGCTGAAGCTATCGGACAGAATGCGGTCCGCGGCGGCCGGGGCCCCGAGATCGACGCTCGCCGCGCCAGTCGCGTGAACACTGCGGATCGCCTGCACGGAGATTGCCCGATTCGTCGTGTTGTTCACCTTGACGGTTATTTCCCCCCACGACTGATCTCGCATGAGTCTCAGGACACAGACCAGATCCGGTCGACCGGCGAGCCCGGTATGAGTGACCGTCAGGGTCGTTCCCGAGCCCAATTCATCGGGCAACTCGGAGAGCTCGACCGTGTGCTGCGGGTAGGCAGTCGACCTCAAAACGAGAGAGTCGACCACGGCCTCGACGTCGGAACGAATCACCGGGCCCGCAATGCCGGGCGCCGCGACCGAGTAGGTTCCGTCGGCGTAAGCCCGCGCCGACAGGCCCACGCCTTCGATCGATCCCGACACCGACGCACGGCTGCTCGCCAATGTGGTTCCGCAGATCAGTGTCAGACCCGCCACGAGGACGCGGCAACGAGACGAATTCCTCCTTGGTTTCATTTTTCTACTCGGCGCCGAATTTATAGTTGGCCGTGAGCCCGAACGTCCTGGGGGCGACCGTGCTGTAGGTGTTGAAATCCACTGCGTTCGCCTCCTGGTTCATCTGCAACAGGGGATGTGTATTGAAGACATTTTCCACGTAAAAACCGACGTCTGTACGGCCTCTGGTGTAGGTAATCCGCGCATTGGTGATGGAGAACGACGGATCGGCCTGGACATTCGGAAAGTAATTCGCGGCGGCGGATCCCTGCGGCAAATTAGTCACGTACGGACCGTTGTTGTGGCTCTTCCATTTATACTCGCCGCGCAACGTCAGCTTAGCGCCGTTCGACAGCGGAATACCGTAGTCGACCCAGGCATTCGCATTCCAGGGTGCGTTCACCTGCGGCGTGATTCCCACGGTGTCACCGGACTGAGTCAACTGCGCGCCGCTGCTGGCAAACAGGGTCTGGGTGTAAGACGCGTCCACATAGCCGACATTGACACCGGCCGTCAGCAGGCGGGTGAGCGCTCCATGGATACTGAGGTCGAAGCCCTTGAACACGGCTTCGCCGGCATTGAACGTGTACGCGAATGGGCATATTGCCGGGTTGATGAAATTCAACTGCTGAATGTTGGCCCACGTGGCACGGAACAGGCTGTAATCGATCTGCACCTTGCCATTGAAGAGCGCGCTCTTCTCACCGACTTCGAGGCTCTTGAGCGTGTCTGATTTATAAGTTTGCGGAAAGTCGCCGCAGGTTGCCGGAATCGAGGAGTTGCCGCCGCCGAGACGGAACCCCTCGGCCGCCGTGGCGTAAAACAGGTTGGCGGAATCGGCTTGGTAGGACACCGAGAGCCGCGGCGTGTTGGGCGTTTCTTTCTGCGAGGGCGTCGAATAGAACGTCGGCTCGCCGACATTATAGATGCCATGTCCGTTGACCGTGTGCAGGTCCGATTTCACACGGGAGACGCGCTCGCCGAGTGTCACCGTGAGTTTGTGAGTCACGTGAAAATCGACGTTGGCGAAAGCCGCAATCTGATTATCCAGGACGGTCTGGTTGGCGCGGAAGATCTCGGCGCCGGTCGGATCGACGATCAACGAGTGCATGAGTTGACTGTCGGTCTGGTGCACGTGACTGTAGAACATCCCGGCGACCCAGGTGACGAAGGCGTCCGGCTGATTGGAAGCCAGCCGCGCCTCGGCGGTCGTCTGATAGATCTGTTGTGCGTATTTCGTGTCGTTGAGGTCGTCCGTCGACGTCGGATAGACCGACCCCAGCGGACTGCCGAACGTAGTCCCGGTATTGCAGGGGGTGCTGTAGCCCGAGCCTGGGGTATAGAGAACCGTCTGCGGTGCGCAGTTGGGTGTAGGTGGATTGTACAGAAAGGCTTGATACGCGTTAGCCGCGCCTTGGTCGAGGCGCACATGCGCCGTACGTTCCATGTAGGACGCTGCGACTGTCAAGTCGGCGAACGACAGGTGATCCTCGATTTTGAGTGTTGGCAGCACGGCGATGTCGCTGGCTTGCTCGGGCGCCAACCTGCCGCTGGCGAACTCCGTGACCGGGTAATCTCCCCCCGCCGCGCTGGAAAATTTCTTATAGAACCGGCCGCTATCGCCTCGCGCGGTGTCCTGATAGTAGAGGGCGGGTGTCACAATGATGTTTTCACCCGCCAGGAACGCCAGTGTCGCTCTGACGGCCTTGTTGTCCCGGGTGTTTGCATTGCTCTCGACGACGGGCGCCGCCGCGGTCGGATTGATATCCTTTGCGATGGGATTGATCAGATCCACGAAGCCGCCATCACGGCGGTCGTACGCGGCGATACGGAACCCGGCCTCATCTTTCACCACCGGCCCGCCTAACGCGCCCTGCAACTCGTAAGTCATGCCGCCGCGCTCATTTCTTCCGATCTCGGCGTGGGTATAACCGCTGGTCTCGGTCATGTTGGGCCCATTCGGGATGAAGCGCACGGCACCCGCTTCCGCTCCGGCGCCGAACAGTGTGCCCTGGGGGCCATTCAGTATTTCGACCCGGTTGAGGTCGAAGACTACGGGCAACAGGCTGGTGAAATTCGTAGGTGACGACAAGCGAGTCTGCATCGGCGTTTCGTCGTAGTAGACACCGACGACGGCTTCACCCGTACTGGTGTTCATGCCGCGGATCGCGAGAGTGAGAATGGTGCTTGGATTGGCTTGCGGCTCCGCGTACTGGAACCCCGGCGACACCGTCGCAAGATCGCTCACGCTTTTGAGGTTGGCCTCGGTCAGCATGCGGGCGCTAAATACATTGATACTGACCGGTACATGCTCGGCGGGCTCGGCGCGGCGGGTAGCGGTGACCGTGATCTCCTCGAGTCCCCCAGCCGTTGAATCCGCGTCTGGCTCTGCCGCAATGGCAACTGCGCTCAAGAAAGGAAACAGCGCGAATCCCAGCGCCGATACGAGTACACCATCCCTCATTGACATCCCCTGATTGCTTCTCGGACCCTGTTGCTCGGGTCTCTACGTTTTGAACCTTATTCTTAAGTTTCGTAAAGTTCAAGAGAAGTAATTAGCGGTCGAATGCACCTAATCAGGGCCTTTATTTCGTTTCAATGGAAAGACACCATAGGCTGTATTGCTGTTGAAACTTTATAGTATTTTGAATATAAACGAATGCAATAACCGCCCCGCTGCCGAGGGCTTACCTGAAATGACCGTTCTCCAAGGAGTCCCTGGATGAAATCGAGAGGAATACCTTTCACCGAGCGTCTCCCGTCGTGATCAAACGCAGAGACACCAGCAGTCGCCGCGAGCGCATCGTCTCTATGCTGCGAGAGCAGGGCAGTGTGCAGATCCCGGCGCTCGCGGAGTTGTTTGGTGTGTCCACGCAAACGCTGCGCAAGGACCTGAACTTTCTCGACAGTAAGCGCATCTGTACGCGCTCGACGGGCGGCGCAATACTGCAGTCAAATACACTGTCGGCCACAGAGGCTGCGATAGACGTCAAACGCACTCTGTTCGCCGATGAGAAAGACAGCATCGGCAGACGCGCTGCCACACTGATCTCGGACGGCGACTCTGTCCTGCTCGATTCAGGCACCACGACCCTCCAGGTTGCACGGCATATCGATCCCACGCATTCGCTGGTGATAGTGACGAACGATGTCGGCATCATGAACGAGTTGGTTGCTCGCGAACGCGTGCAACTGGTGTTTCTAGGCGGCACTTTGCGGCGCAAGAGCCTGTCTTTTTACGGCACGCAGACGGAGCGGGCGGTGCAAGACCTCCACGTAGACAAATTGTTTCTGGCGGCCGACGGATTCGACATCGAGAAAGGCATCACGACCCATTTCGAGCCCGAAGCTCAGCTGAATCGCGTGATGTGCCGGGCCGCTACCGAGATCGTTGTCGTGGCGGACTCTTCCAAATTCGGCCGGATCTGCCTGCACAAGATTCTCGAGCCGCAGGGCATCTCCAAAGTCGTGACCGATGCGGGCATTCCTAGCGAGGCTCGCGAAGCGCTCACCCGGAACGGGGTGGAGGTCATCATTGTGTAAGCTTATTGATAGCTCATGGTGAAGGTAGCTTGCGCGTGAACGCTGCCCGCGGACAACGCGGCCGGACCGGTGCCGGCAGGATTTGTGTCATCGCGATAGTACTGCACCGTGAGCGGTACGCCGTTGATGCTGCTGGAGGCGCCTAGAAACCATTGATGCGTCGTGCCGGCTGCAGGCGAATCGGGTCCAAAATCGATCGGTCCGGCGCTGTTCAGGATCCTCAGTTTGATACCTTGAGCCGTTGAGCTCGGGGCAAGCGTGAGCAGCGAAGATGTGTTGGCAGGTGTCGTGACATCGCTCAGGGTGATATAGACATTGGCACCGGATGCGCAACTCAAGCCGATGGGGAACCGCGTGTCCCCGCCTGTCTTGCCGACTGCGCTCAATGCGGTCAGCGATGTGACCGGCAGACTCACACTCACGCTGGGAGTCGT
>FTEG01000338.1_pt1 | contig 7575 bp, 6 predicted proteins | sample 1640171 | NCBI WGS metagenome assembly FTEG01 (sample SAMEA3914816, study PRJEB12502) | metagenome | biome: forest; material: soil | place: USA | collected 2011-09-16 | depth 0.3 m | reverse complement strand
GTCAACAGGAGTGCCGGTCCCAACGTGCCGATGAGTGCCACCAACATCAAGACGGCCCGCCACGGCGTCAGCGTGCTGATGAATGGAAGCTGAGCCAAGTGGCCTTGCTGAATGGAGGACAGCAACAACCCGCCGATGCTGATTCCAAGCGGGCCGCCAATCACCGTTCCCATGGAGAAAATACCGATGGCCAGTCCACGCCGCTGGGGCGAGAAGCAGTCGCCGATCATCGACATCGCGCACGGTATCAGGACTGCTTCACCAATGCCTACCAGGAGTCGAGCGGCAAACAACTGCCCGAATCCATCCGCTAGGGCACACCACATTGTGGCCGCAGACCAGATGACCGCCCCTGTAAAAAGGAGCACTTTGCGGTTGAGGAGATCCGCCGCGCGCCCAAGGGGCAGACTTGCAAAAACATACACGAGCGTAAAAGCCAGACCTTGCAACATTCCGACATTCGAATCGGTCAGGTGCAACTCTGTGCGCAACGGGTCCACGAGGATGCTTAGAATCATCCGGTCGGTGTAAGAGGCGAGAGCACACGCGAACAGAACTGCAAGGAGCCACCACGACGCTGCGGGCCAGTGCGACGCGGTGGAGGGTACATGCTGTACTGTGCGGGACGCGATGCTCAATGTTGAATCAACTGGGTCCGACTTTTGATTTTGGCGCTGAGAGCTGCAGCTCCTTCAGGTAACGTGCAACTAGCCTCGCCGGCATACTTTCCAGCATGGAGTATGGGCCGGGACATAAGCACGTGAGCGGACCCCGTCGGCGTTGTAGCGAAAACTCGTACAGCCTGGCGCTCTCGGGATACAAGTAGTTGGAGCGAACGACCGTCGTGTTGCGGCCGGTGTTTCCGCCACCTATCCAGGCTCGCTCGAGCACGGCGACGTTGCGGATGCCATGGTTTTTGGCAAGGTAATACGCGGTCGCAAGACCACGTCCGCCACCACCGATCAAGACAATGTCGTATTCGGTTTTGGGCGCGCCCTCCGGCCAAGCCGGGGACACATTTCGCTGCTGGCTCAGCGCGCCTTGCGTCAACGACCAGATGGAATAACGGGGGTTCACCTGACAGACCGACCGCTCAAGGGCGGATGATTCCAATGTCGTTCTGGATTAGGATCTTTGTTCCGAACATGGCCGATTGTTGCTGCAAAGCACCGAGGATTCGTGCAGCGTCCGCGCCTCTTGCAAGGTGAGGCATGCCTTGATCGGAGCGTGCCCTGTGCTCGGAGGCGGTTCCCAGCACGATGGGATATACACGGACTTCTGCGACCCGGCCCGCCTTGAATTCAATTGCGGCCACGATGCTATTGAACCACTCGGGGCGCCAGTCCCGGCCCAGATCAAAGAACAGGCTGCCCAGTCCGTAGAAGATTGGCTTGCCTTTGTAGATCTCGATGCCGCGCACAACGTGCGGGCCATGCGTGAGGACGATGTCGGCGCCGGCGTCTACTGCGTCATGAAAAAGTGCAGGTAGAAAATCGGCTGGGTGCAAAGATGCGGGTGCGGCTTCCAACTCCTGTCCGCCCGATTCCGTTTCGTGAGCGTGAATGGAATAGATCGCGACATCTGCACCTTCTTTGCCGCTGCGGATCGATTGCAAAATCCCGGCCCGATCATCGCGCTGCAGCTCGTATGTGAGACCGGTGTGGTCGGCTAGTCGGAAGCTCTGTTGAATGAACACAGCCTCATTCGGTGTCAGGGTGACCTCGGTGTCATTGGGCTCAACGAGCCCCCCCTGGCGTTGCGCGATGCGTTTGATGGTTTCGAGCTCGGCCGCGGTCACGAGCGCGATGGGCCGGCTGCGCAAAGCCGAAATCCCGGGACGCGGCGCCTTCAGGAGCCGCCCGTCGCCGCCGCCAGCACCGGCCGGGGCCATAGGCATGTACGTCGAGGCCGACCCGATCAGCGCCACCCGGCCGCGCTGGGTTTCGATGTAGGCCGGTCCTCTTGCTTCAGACAAATTGCTGCCGCTGCCTGCATGTGCGACACCCGCTTCATCGAGATTTCGAAGCGTCTCCAGCATGCCTTCGGTTCCCCAATCCAGGGAATGATTATTGGCCGTGGACACCATCGTGATACCCAGTCTTTTGAGATCGGATGCTACGGATTTTGAGAGTACGGGCCCACTGCCGACCCCGCCCTGCTCGAAGCCGCCGTTCTCCGCGGCTGGATAGCCCTGGAACTTCCAGGTGTCGAACAGATTACCTTCGAGGTTTGCAAATCCCGCATCGGCTGCCTGGAAAATCCGAAAGACGGCTTCGCGATCCGGATCGGGAATGGTGAGCCGAGGGTGGTAGGGGCCGAGCAGATCTCCCCCGGCGACTACGGTGAACCCGTCCTTAACTGACGCGGTCGGAGCAGGTTTTGGTGCCGCGGTGCTGCTTTCTGCAGCAATCGCCGGCACCTTCTTCAGGATCGGCTCCCATTGCGCATGCGCCGGGGTCCAAGCGGTCAGCGCAATGATTACGGCGATGAGGTTTCTTCCAGCCCACTGACTCAATTTGCACCTGCGCAGACCCACCTCGCAAACCGAGGCGGCATACAGAGTAACTCCTGCGCTCATGGGGGACCTAGGATGTCAGGCGAAAGATTTAGGGACGTGGAGAATGCCTGCGGGCGCCTCGGCTTTACAGAAGCCGAGTGGCGACCCGGAACATAAACCCGCTCAAAGGCAGTTGGTGGAAGGCAACGTCCTCCAAAACCGGAATTCCTACGAAAAAAGTCGGCCACACAAATGCGCCTGAGCAGGGTGCGGGACGGAGGCCCTTATCATGGGCGCTCGAAGATTTGATGGTGTGTATCGAATATGAAGACCCACGCGCAGGCAGTGATCATTGGTGGCGGAGTCATCGGCTGCAGCGTTCTCTATCACCTCACCAAGCTGGGTTGGCACGATGTGGTGTTATGTGAACGCAAGGAGTTGACTGCGGGATCGAGTTGGCATGCGGCCGGTGGTTTTCACGCGCTGAACAGTGATCCCGGGGTTTCGCGCCTGCAATCGTACACGATCGATCTGTACCGGGAGATCGAATCAGTGTCAGGTCAGGACGTGGGACTGCACTTCACCGGTGGGTTGAACGTCGCCGCCACGCGCGAGCGCTGGGAACTTCTGCAGTCTGACTGGGCGCGGCACCGGGTCCTCGGGCTGCATACCGAACTGATCGGTCCGGCACAGATCAGTGAACTGTGTCCGCTGATCGATGTGTCGGAATTGCGCGGGGCCATATACGATCCCAGAGAAGGACATCTCGATCCCTACGGTGCCACGCACGCCTATGCAAAGGCCGCGGTCAAGCAGGGCGCGACCATCTACCGTCACACGCGCGTCCTGGAGTTGAATCCAACCGGGCGCGGCTCCTGGCAGGTGGTTACCGACCAGGGAAACATCGAAACAGAGCACGTCGTCAACGCGGCTGGCTTGTGGGCGCGTGAAGTCGGATACATGGCCGGGGTGCAGCTGCCGCTGATTCCGATGGAACACCACTACCTCTTGACCGACGACCTGCCGGAGCTCGTGCAAGCCGAACGCGAGATTCCCCTCGTGCTCGACCTCGATGCTGAAATCTACCTGCGCCAGGAGCGCAAGGGCGTTCTGCTCGGAGTTTACGAAAAGGATGCGACGCCGTGGTCAGTCAAGGGAACTCCTTGGGATTACGGTGAGACGGAGCTGTTGCCGCACAATCTGGATCGGCTGGAGGAAGCGCTAGTAAAAGGATTTCGGCGGTTCCCGTCACTGCCGAAGGCGGGCATCCGCCGTATCGTCAATGGCCCATTCACCTTCACTCCGGACGGCAATCCGCTGGTAGGACCCGTTCCAGGACTCAGAAATTACTGGGCAGCCTGCGGTGTCATGGCGGGCTTTGCACAAGGTGGTGGTGTCGGTCTGGCACTTTCGCAGTGGATGACGCAAGGGGAGCCGGACGGGGACATCTTTGCCATGGACGTCGCGCGATTCGGACCGTATGCCTCGCAGAACTACACGATCGCTAAGGCGCGAGAGTTCTACGCCCGCCGTTTCCAGATTGCCTATCCCAACGAGTACTGGCCGGCCGGGCGACCCGCGAAAACCTCCGCCATTCACAGCGATCTGACGGCGGCCAATGCGGTCTTCGGTGTGAGTTACGGTCTCGAGGTTCCCCTGTTCTTTGCAGCCCAAGGCGATCCTGCCGTGGAAATACCTGCGCTGAGACACTCAAATGCGTTCGTGCGGGTCAAGGAGGAGTGCCTCGCCTCACGCAACGCGGTCGGCGTCATTGACGTCTCATCCTTCGCCAAGTATCTCGTCAGTGGCAAAAACGCCGAGGCCGCGCTGAGTCGCGTTCTTGCGGGTCGTCTACCCGCTGTTGGACGCATTCGTATCACGCCCATGCTGGCACCGAGCGGCAGACTCATGGGTGACCTCACCACACTGCGTCTCGCATCCGATCGTTTCCTGGTCAGCGGATCAGGATACCTGCAGAGCTGGCACATGCGCTGGTTCGCCGAACACCTGTCGGGCGATGGCGTTGACGTTCGGAATATCTCTGACCAGAACGGCGGTCTCGCACTGGTCGGTCCCCGCTCGCGCGAGCTCTTGCAACATCTGACTCTCTCTGACATTTCAAACGCGGCTCTTCCTTTTATGAGCCTCATCGAGACCGACGTGGCGCTCGCACCTGCCATCGTTGCGAGAATTTCGGTGACCGGCGAGCTCGGGTATGAAATTCACGTCGGGACGCAATACCTCAAGCCCCTGCTGCTCGAGGTATTGCGCCGCGGGAGCGAATATGGCGCCCGTCATGTCGGCCTGTATGCGCTCAACTCCTTGCGCTTGGAGAAGGGGTTTGGCATCTGGTCCCGCGAATTCTCACGTGACTACACTCCACACATGGCCGGCCTGCAGCGTTTCATCGACTACGAGCGCCCCGGATTCATCGGCCGCGAGGCCGGACTCCTCGACCGCGAGGCCACACCCGTGCGCAGACTCGTCACCCTCGAAGTGGATTCAAGGGGCGCGGATGCCAGTGGTTATGAGCCGATTCTCCTCGGCAGCCAGCTTGTGGGCTTTGTCACCTCGGGCGGCTATGGGCATTGCGTGGACCGCAGCCTCGCAATGGGCTATCTCGATTCCAACGTGCCCACGAGTGAACCGAACCTCTCGGTGACCGTCAACGGCGACGCCCGCAGATGCAAGGTCGCCGCCGCAGCGCTCTGGGACCCTGCAGGCTCCAGAATGCGCCATTGATATCATCGCGCAGTGAAAGACGACTCCGATAGGATTAACCGATATGGCGCAGATCTTACTGAAACATCCCGCTTCCTCTGAGAAGGTTCGAGGGCTTTTCGATCACAGCCTCGTATGGGATAACCATACTTGCACCTCCACGGAGCCGAACAAGGCCAGTTCGCTGGAGTATTTGCGGCGCCACAGGGCTGCCGGCGTCGATATTGTCACGCTCAATGTCGGATTCGATCCCGCGCCGAATGAGAATGCAGTTCGGCTGCTCGCCGATTTCCGCCATTGGATTGAGCTCCATCCCGAGGAATTCCAGCTGGTTCTGGGTGCGGCCGACATCGAACGAGCGCGGCAAGAGAACAAACTGGGCATCTGTTTCAACATAGAGGGCGGTTGCTGCCTGTATGGCCAAGTCAGCATGGTATCGCTGTACTACGACCTAGGCGTCCGCTGGATGCTGTTCGCATACAACCTGAACAACGCCCTGGCAGGCGGCTGTCAGGACAACGATGGCGGACTTACGGAATTCGGTCGACAGGTACTTCGGGAAATGGAGCGTGTCGGCATGGTCGTGTGTGCGTCTCATATCGGCGAGCGCAGCGCCATGGAAATTCTCGAATCCGCCACCCGGCCCGTCATATTCTCTCATTCAAACCCAAAGGCGCTCTGGGATCACGCCCGGAACATCGGCGATGCTGCAATTCGTGCCTGCGCGGCCCGCGGTGGCGTAATCGGCCTCAACGGGATCGGTGTGTTTCTAGGCGAGAATGACATCCGCACCGAAACTTTCATTCGTCACCTCGACTACGTCGTCAATCTGGCCGGCCCGGACCACGTGGGTATTGGACTGGATTACGCCTTCGATCAGGAGGAGGTTCAAAAGTTCGTCAAGGCTCACCCGGAGAGTTATCCGCCGGAGAAGTATCCCCTGGGACTTGCCATGATGGAACCGGAGCAGATCCCCGAAATTGCAGAATTACTGCTACAGAAGGGTTACACGGAGACAGACACGCGCAAAATCATGGGGGAGAACCACCTGCGTATTGCACGTCAGGTCTGGAAATGACCCTCCAGCGAGAAACGTTACAGAACCCGATGCAGGTGCAGTGCACGCAATCATGCGCATGAAAGCAGACAGCCCTGCGGCCAAGCCGTCACCGGCGATGAAGCGGACCTCCAGAAGGCAAGCGCTGGTATCGACCGGCACTGCCGTGCTGGCAACCACCGAACTGTTCAAGAAGGCGCATGGCATGGCCGCACAGACCACGCAGAGTCCCTCCCGCTTATACCCGTTCCGCAACGACCCCGATCGCGAGAAACTCATTCACTATCCGGGAGTGCACGAAGGCAAGGGTGTCATCGACATCAAATTCTTCTTTCGAGATGAGGGGGCCGCCAAGCCCGCGCTGCTCCTGATCTACAACATTCCCCCGGGAGCCAGCGAGGGTGTGCATACCCACAACGTCGGCGACCAGAAGATGGGCTCGTTCGATGAGTTCTACTACATCTTGTCCGGTCGCGGCGAGATGGAGATCGATGGCAAGAAGGTTCCTGTCGCCGCGGGCGACCATATCTTCACGCCCAATGGGATCGCACACGGAATTGAAAATACCGCCGCACGCGGCGATCTCAGAGTCTATCTCGTGGCGATGATCCGCGAGTGACGCTCGCGCGGCACCCGCAGGCATGGGCGAGGCTCGCTATGTAGGCATTCCCGAGTTACGAGGACCTGAGCCTACTGAGTACCGGCTAACATGAGAGGCGCAGCTGCTGCGCCAGGACCCCCGTTGAACACAAATACAACGGGACGCTTGTCGAGATCCCGACCCTTCTCGAGCTGATAGGTTGTTGTGAAGAACGTAGCTGACGGCAAACCGCCGCTACCGGCAATGGTCGTTTCCTCGACGGCCGCCGCGTAATCGAGCAGCCGGCCGTTGATTTTCGCACGCTGATGGCTGACAAACGCGCGAGGCCCCGCACTCGCTTTCATACTCAGCGAAGGCAGCGGTCCGGGAGGAAAATATTGGGCCATCACCAGTCCAGGGCATGCCACGAGCAGCAGGGCGGCCGGCAGCCACCTGATCACCCGCTCCCGCGTCAGATTCATCATAATTTCTATCCAGTGTGAGGCGGTCGCGTCTGCGCCCGCATTCCCAGGACAACGATAGAACGCTGCTCGTGGAAGTGGAAGTCCGTGCACATGAGCGGCGGCCCTTAACATAGCCGGCATGCCAGATCTCCTAAATCTGGTGTCTACATTCGACAATGAATTCCGGGCATGCGGCGGCTCCAGCGCGTGGATTCACTGGCTCGTCACTCACGCGCTAAAAGCGCAGCTGAGTAGG
>FTEG01000391.1_pt1 | contig 7728 bp, 4 predicted proteins | sample 1640171 | NCBI WGS metagenome assembly FTEG01 (sample SAMEA3914816, study PRJEB12502) | metagenome | biome: forest; material: soil | place: USA | collected 2011-09-16 | depth 0.3 m | reverse complement strand
GACTGCCCGATCTTCGCCGGTCCGCCCAGCGCGGCCGAAAGAAGGCTCACGGCGACCGGCCCGAGCGCGATACCGAAGAGCGCGCTGGCCGCCGACATGAGAGCCAGGCTCAGTCCGCGGATCTGGTTGGGAATCACGATCGTGAAAACCGTGGTGAGCATTGACATCGCTGCGCCGACGGTGACCGTGTAAAGCACGAGCAGCGTACTCGCGGCGCCGATATCGGGTGCCATGGCGAAGAACGCACCCGGGATGCCCAGGAGTGCCAGAGCACTCAAGGCGAGCAGTGTGCGGCGGGGTCCGCCGGTCCTTTGGCAAAGATCCGCCAACCCTCCTCCGAGAACCGGACCTAAAAGCCCGCTGACCAGCGTGGCTGCTCCCATGACCACGCCGATGCGATCGGCAGGGAGCGCCAGATTCCGCGACAATGAGGGCGCGGCCCAGGTGAGCACGGCGAACAACGCCAGCTCCGTCATCGCTACACCGCCCGTCAAATACCCTATCGAGGCGCGGTGTTTCCAGAGTTCCCCAAACACCTCCCGCGAGGACAATTTCCCGGCGGGCACGCCAGCACGCGGCGGCTCGCGCATCGTCAATGTCAGAATCACGGCGAGCGCAAGACACGGAACCGTTAGAGTGATGATTGCGGTTCGCCAGCCGGCAGCCGCATCCGATAGCGCGAGCAGCGCTCCCCCCGCGGCAAAGGCGGCCGATGTACCGCCATATTGACCAATGACTACTGCGGCTTTGACGCGCCCCCGTTGTGCCGCGGCGTATAGATCGGCCAGCAAGGATAGGATCGTAACCGTAGTCGCCGCGGTAGCCGCTCCGACAATCGCACGTGCCAGAAACAACGCGAGGAGGCTCGTTGCATACGCAGTCAGGACGCAACCCAGCGTGGTGCAAATGATGAAGATCGTCAGCAAACGGGTGCGTGTGTACCGGTCCACCACAAAGCCGAGGGGGATGGCGGCGATGACGAACGGCAAAGCGAGCGCCGGCCCCTGCAACAGTGCGATCTGGTTGTCACTCAAGGACAGCGATGCGCGCATCGCCTCCTGGAACGGACTCATCGCACGCTGGCAAAGCGTCGCCACCGCCGCCACGAGACTCAACGGCAGGAAATACAACCCGCCGCCGGATTCCGCTTGAACGGCTCGCCGTTCAGCCGGTCGCTCCCCACTTACCATTTCGACTGTCACGCAATCAGTTGGAAAATGTCTTGGAGACCAACACACCGATGGTCAGCGGCTCGATGTAGTAGAAGGCGGCAGGGTTGGTCGCTCCGAGTCCACCCTGAAGGACGCCGCGCCGATTCGCCGCGTTGTTGACGAAGAAATCGGTGGCCCAGGTCCGATAGCGCACTCCGGCACGCAGGTCTGTCTTCGCGTAGGCGGGAAAATCCTGGCGCGGCAAGGGGATTCCGGCCGACAGACCTCTGAACACACTCTTACGATCCCCGGTATACGCGAGCGATGCGCCGACCACCCCCGTGATCTGTCCCGAGAGCGGAAATTCCTGATCGATGGCGAGATTGCCAGTGAACCGACTGCTGAAAGGCAGCCGGTCTCCAGAAACTCCGTGGACGGTGGCCGTGGGAGAAAATGGCTCGGTCAGCACAGCCTTGTTCCAAGCGCCCCAAGCCGAGATCGTCAGGCCTCGCGCGGGCCTCGTTTCCACCGCGAGCTCGGCGCCCTCGCTCCGCGCCTCGCCGCCGTTGATGTAGTAGGAAAAGCCGTTCTGTTTCACCTGGATTTGGATATCTTTCCAGTCGATACGGTAAAGGGAGGCATCGAAGCTCACCAGGCGCTCCAGAGCAGCACCCTTCACGCCGATTTCGTAATTTTGGGTCTTGTCGGGCTGGTACTCGGCGTTTGGCAGGCCGAAAAGAGCGACGTTCGTGTTGGGTCCACCCGGTCGATATCCGGAGGCGAGTCGCGCATAGATCATGAGGTCGGGCGAAAGCTTGAATCGAGGCGTCACCAGGTAGGTAAAGGCATCGTCCGAGGTATGAATGACCGGTGCCGTCGTCTGACCGGCGAGGACATTCAGTGAAGTCCAATCCTGGCTGTTCTTACTCTCACGTGCGCCGAGCTGCACATCGAACCGCTCGGTCAGGCGAACCGTGAGATCCGTGAATCCCGCGTATTCATCGAATGAATTCGGCTGATTGGTATGCACGATCTGCGCGCCGAGTGCCCCGGTCTGGCGATTGGCCGCGAACAGATCCTGTGCGGTCGGGTCGGTATTCTCATGCGTGTAGAAACCGCCGATCAGCCATTCCAAGCGCGTGCCCAGCGGCACCGAGAGCCGCAACTCCTGCGAGAACTTCGCGGTCTTGGCGCTCTCCAGAATGACGGAGGCCGGGGGAAAGGCCGCGGAGAAATCGGTCACATCCGTAAAGCGGCTCACGTTGTATCCGGTCAGGGATGTCAGGTCGACGTTGCCGAACTTGCCGGAAACCGTACCGCTGTAGGCTTGAATCGTTTTCTTGTAGACGCCTGAGCCGCGCACGTCGTTCTGTTGCAAATCTCCCAGGCCGGGCTGAATGTCGACTTCGGGCGAGCCATGCAGATTGCTCTGTTGAACGAGCGCACTGAGCTTTACCGTGAAAGCGGTGCTCGGCCGCCAAAGCGCCGACAGGCGCCCGCCGCTGACCACGGTCTCATTGACGCCATCGATGCCGAGGACGGGATTGTCGATATAACCCGGATCCTGCCGCACATAGCCGCTCGCCCGCACGGCAAAGTTGTCACCCAATGGTACGTTGACGGAAGCTCGCGCGTTATAACCTGCCTCGGCGCCGTTCCGTACGCTGCTGCCCCCGGCCTGCACGCCCCCACTGAGCGCATCGGTTGAAGGGTCTACGGTTACATACTTGAGAAGACCGCCCATGCTTCCCGCGCCATAGAGCGTTCCCTGCGGCCCGCGCAACACTTCAACGCGCTGCAGCTCGCTCGGGTCGAGGTCCGGAGCCTCGAGGCCGAAAGCCGTGCCCTTCGTGGGACCGTAGGGCACGTCATCGATGACCACGCCAACGGTTGGATTGCCGCCCCCCGTCGTGAGCCCACGAATCGTCAGCTGCAGCGCGTGAAAACCACCCGTCGTCACACTGAGCCCGGGAATTCTGCTGTAGTAATCCTGCAACCGCATCTGACCGCTGTCGACGAGACTGTCGGCGCTGATGGCTGTCACCGGTACGGGAACATCCTGCAGCCGCTCTGCGCGTTTCTGCGCGGTAACGACAACTTCCTCCAACACGACACTCTGGGAGAGCGCGTCTGGCACTAGCGTATGAGCGCTCGAAGACGCTCCCGAACCCACTTGAGCCAGGCGAAAGCCGCCGGAAGAGCTCTTCTTCCCCTCCTCCTGTGCCTCCTTCGCCGAATCCGCGCTCAACGCCGCCGAGTTGATTTCGCCGGTTTGGGCCTCGACTCTCGCCGCCGGCACTATCGTGACCGTGTCGGGATCCAGATAGTGAAATACCAGGCCGGTTCCGCTCAAGAGCTGTGTGAGCGCCTCGTCTTGTGTGAGCGCGCCGTCGGCTCCGCGCGTATTCGCGGAATTGACGAGCGCCGCAAGATAGACGAGGTGGAACCCACGATCCTTGGCCAAGGCGCGCAACGCGCTACCCAAGGGTTGAGGAGAAATATGGGTCGCATAGCGGACCATGGCCTGCACATCGGAGGCGCTCGCCAGCCCGGCAATTGACAAACACAACGAGGTCGCAACGACAGCGATTCGCATCAACACTCCCCCGCCTCGGATGAGGCTTTCAATGGCCGCCGCGATGCGCAACAGGCTCTTTGTAGGGATGTGCGTTGGCAATGTGCGAATGGCTACTGCGGTCTGAAGTCTTTTTTCATCCTTGAGAAAACATTGATCCGATCCTGTGTCGTGATGACATCGAGCTGCATCTGCTCACTCAAGAACCGCAGCAGCGAGCTCGGCTTGGTGGCGGCAAAGACTCCACTGATCCGCAGCGAGCCGAGCGCAGGGTCGGCAAGAACGATTTGCTTCTCGTTGTAGCGATTGAACTCCTCCACCACATCCGAGAGGGGCGCGTCGTCGAACGTCAGCGTGTGCCCGAGCAGCTCCGCGCCCGTGAGCGTCTCTACCCCATGTGGATGAGGTTCCTCGGCGTCAATCGCATCGGGCAAGGTGAGCTGTTCACCGGCGGCCACGAGAATCGCTGTCTGACCCGATCCCTGAGAGGGGCGTGCTCGCCGCGAGGACCGAAGAGAAGCGGATACCGCAACCCGTCCCTCCAGGACGGTGACGGTGGTACCGGAGGTTCGTCGGTCCACGTCGAACTGTGTCCCGACAGCGCGCACGCGTGTGACGTTGGCGGCAACAATGAAAGGACGTGCGGGATCTTTGGCAACGCTGAAAAGTGCTTGCCCCGCAAGCAGCTCGACGTCTCGCTCCCTGTCCGTGAAATCAACACGGACACGAGAACGAGCCCCAAGTTCGATCGCCGAGCCGTCAGGCAACGCGATGACACGCTGCTCGCCGATGCCGGTGAGATACACGGACCCACGACCAACCTCCCTCCATGCAATCAGCCCTGAGATGATCGCCACCGTCATGACTGCGGCGGCGAGCGTCCAGCGTCTGAGAGTCGTCCGTATGCGGTCCGCGTGGTTCCCAGACGGGGCGCTGAAATCCGCGCGTACTCGGCTGTCGGCGCCAATCAGCGCAGTCACGTTACTCTGGGCGCATGCCTGGGCAACGATGGCCTCCACATTGACGTCCATGCCCGCCGCCAGCTTGGGAATGTCGCCCCACAGCGCGGCCGCCTCCATATAGGCCTGAATGTGATCCGGTGATCTGCGCAGCCAGTCAGAGAACCGCCTGCTCCCAGCCGCATCCACACAGCCCTCCCGAAAATCGACGAGCCACCCCGTGGCCTCGGCGAAGATCGCGGCGTTAGGCTCGTGGCGCCCCTTGTCCGAAGTCATGGTATGTCCGTCCCTTTATCGTCGTCCCGGCGCCGGCATTCCTCGAGGGCAGCGGCGAGATATTTCTTGGCCATTCCGCGCGAGACCCCCAAGCGGCGAGCCACCTCTTCCAGCGTCAACCCAGCCACCCTGTTGAGCATGAGTGTGGCGTACACATTGGCCGGCATCCGCGACAGTGCCCGATGGAAGCCCTCGATGCGCTGAGCCATCTCCAGTTGGGCCTCGGGCCCCGATCCGGGCTCTGCCTCGCGCTCATCGAGAACTTCCGCGATATCGACAATGTCGGGGGTGGCCTTCGCCTGGGCCCGATGCTGATGGAGGACGTGGCGGGCAATCCCAAAGAGATAGGCCTCCGGACTGCGGATGGAGTCCAGACTGTTGACCCTCAGCAGGCGCAGGAAGACCTCTTGCACCAGATCCGGGACATCGGTGAGTGCGTCGCGGAGGCGGGAGGCCAGGAATCGATGCAGGGCATCGCCCTGCCGGGTGGCCAGGTCGCGGACGACTACGTCTTTTTCCTCAAGTGGCACAGCGGGGTTCGCTCACGTTTCACCTTTCCTAGGGTATATGTGCGTCGTGCGAAGGAGAATGGCTACCGGCCCGGGGAAGATTCGAGCTCCAGCCCTGACTCGCCCCTACTCCCAAATTATTTTTGCTTCCACGAGGGGGGCTGGTGACTGGTTTCCCTGATGCCGGCGCGCTCGGATCCACGTCTGTAGCTGCGTCCATGAACCCGAGAGAGTTAGCCACGCGTTGTCGACGTCTGGGGCGTACCTATTGAACATCAGCGCTCCGGTGACTTCAACATCAGCCGCTCGGGCGAGACCCGGCGAGGTCCGCTTGCATAAGGGAACGCTACTGGCGCAAACTCCACATTTCTGGAGTTATTCACACATCTAACACCGTTCCGAAACATCCAACTCGCGCGTATGCTTGTTCCGCGACAACTTCCTTCTCTCTCACGGACGAGCCTCCATGCACGCTGCGACGGTCGAACTTTTGGTACAGAAAGCACATCTGGAGCCTGACACGGCACTCGCCATCGCCACCGCTATCGACATGGCACTTCACAACGCACAACTGGTCACCGTTGCCGTCCTGGACGCTCGCTTTGTCGCCTCTGAAGCCAGGATGGACGCTCGCTTTGCGGCCGTTGAAAGCCGCTTCAGCGCCCTCGAGGCCAAGATGGACGCGGCCCTCGAAGCCCTCGAGGCTAAGCTGAACGCGGCCCTCGAAAAGACCAAAGCCGAGCTCGTCCGCTGGGTCTTCCTGGTCATGCTCGGCAACGTCGCGCTCTCCGTGGCCGCGAATGCGGTGCTGAACGCCCTCCAGCATCTGCGCTGAGCCGCCTTCCCGGGCACGACCTGGGAATACGCGGCCCGCGCAGGAGCCACCACCGCTTATTTCTCGATGGACCTATTCTTCCCCGGTCGGCATGTTCCCGCCCAACGCGTTCGGCTTATACGACATGACGGGGGCGCCCGTCGACGCCCCGTCCCGGGCGAGCCACTTACCTCGAAGCGGCGAATTCGTCGGATTGCCCAAAGGCGGCCGCCATGAGCTCGATATCCGCCCGCGAGATTCCCGCGCGCGCGGCGACTTCACGCCACCGGGAGGTTTCGCTCACGATTTCCGCAACGATCTGCGCCGCGCGGTCCTTCGACAGTGAGTACCATTGATGCGTATCGATCACGGTCGCAAAGCTCGGTCGGTTATCCGACTCATCGAGATTGAGCACATGCTCGGCTTTGTCGGTGTTGGGATTGACATCGAAGGCCGGCGCCAGGCGCCAGCCGCGTGTTGTCAGAATCATCCCATGGTTGCGTAAATGATCATCACGATTGCCGACCGCGACATTGAACGCAACCCGGCGAAACAGTTGCTCGAGGTCCGCGGCAATGTGATCCTGGGCGCCGCGATGTTGGAGGAACTCAGCGATCTCCAGGTAGCTCGCTCCCTCGCTTTGATCTTTGCGCAGCATCGCCATCGCGGAAGCGTAAAATCGGCGCCGTGCGCCGACACGGTCGAAACGTTGCACACAAAATGTGTGAAAGTCCTTGCCGAAGGAGCGCAGTCTGGCGAGCGGAACGTCGATGCCAACGCGTTGGGCCATGTCGTGGGTGAGCGCCTCCCAGGCGCCGATATCCCGATCATCGTCGCGAGCCGGAAACTTCGCGATCCACAGACTTCCGTCAGCGTCGGTGAAATTGGCCTTGGGTCGTGCGCCGCCCAGCGAAGCGCCGGGGGCCACCAGAACACTTAGCCACCGACGCAACGCGTCGAGGTCGTCAATGCGTTTGGCGGTGATCTCCCGTGCCACGGCCTCGAGCTCACGCAAGCTCGCGACGGGCGGCGCGGACCGCGGCTCATTCGCCAGGAAGTGAGCTTCCCCTGGCCGGCGCAGTCGCAACGCGCCTTGCCGTGTGAGGTCCTGCACGCCAGTTAGAAAGTCCCAAGCATAGAGAGTTCGCGCGGGGCGGCCCTCGTCCTTGGCACTCAAGGCTTCCCGACGCTTCATCAGCATCTGCCCCCAACGATCGGGTGCCGAATCGTCGAACACACGGAAATTGGCCTGCTCGGGTTTCGGGTGGAAGGCACCCTCGCCCAGGGAGAGATCGGGGTCGATCGCGAAGCTCAAGGGATGTTGGAGCCAGGGGGGATCGTAAGCGAAGCGAATGGCGCCGCGGTCGTGGGTGAGCGCCTCCCAGGCGCCGATATCCCGATCATCGTCGCGAGCCGGAAACTTCGCGATCCACAGACTTCCGTC
>FTEG01000535.1_pt1 | contig 7757 bp, 1 predicted proteins | sample 1640171 | NCBI WGS metagenome assembly FTEG01 (sample SAMEA3914816, study PRJEB12502) | metagenome | biome: forest; material: soil | place: USA | collected 2011-09-16 | depth 0.3 m | reverse complement strand
AGAATATCGGTCCCCGCGGTACCGAGTCTCCCGGCTACCACGTAGGCTCCATTGGACTGCCTGGCGACGGATCCTGCCGCCAGGTCACTGTTGGACTGAACGATCCTGACGGCAAACGCCCCGGGAAGCAGTGCGTAGCGCGCCGGAAGCAGCGCATAGAATCCCGCCGCCAGGCCGGGAACACCCGACAGGTAGATCGTCTGATTGGCGGAGACGGCGCTTTGGGCGAATTGTGAGTCGAGCGGACCGAACCGGGTTCCGAGGCTCGGGACGATCGCGTATTGGTACGGTTTCACACCGGCCTGGTTGGCCGCGGACTGCGGATTGAGCACATCCGTCGAGCCGCCGGGACCGGCTATCCACTCGGAAGCCAGCAGGTCACCGCCTCCCGACAGGTCGAGAGTCGCTCCTTTCTGCACAAACACCGAGTCGCCGTTCAGATTGATGGTCTTCGCGGGTGGGCTCGTCAGGACCTCGGTGTAGCCCGACTCGGGCGAATAGGTCCACTGCTGGCCGTTCTGCGTCGAGCCAAAAGGGATCGTCTCACCGTTGGCGGAGACCGATGTGACGCTACCGGATTCCAGCGCTACCGTCGTTCCATGCAGCGTGATCTCGCCCATGGGCGCGCGCAGAACCCCGGATTGATCGATGGTCGGCGCGTTGATCGTTAGAATTCCGCCGGCGGACAGGGGCACGGAGGCCGTACCCGCGGCCGGTAGAATGTTGACGGACGAGCCCGCCGAGATGGTGAAGTCGGTGGCGGTGGTTGGATAGACCTGCTGGGAGGTCAGATTCAACGTGCCGCTGGCGAAGAGTCCGCTCCGCAAGGCGGCCGGACTCGCATCGTCGGCGGGTACTCCGAGCGCAGGCGGTGTGGAAATGGGATTCTGCGCCCCATCGAAGCGAATGTCCCCGCTGCTGTTGAGATTCTCGGTGCTGAATCCCGCCCAACCGCTCAGGCCACGGACGTCGATGAGCTGCGCCTGAACGGACAGCGTGCCGGTGCACTGCGTGTAGCACTTCGCGGCCGACGCCAGCATCGAGCTGGCGACCGGATTCAGTGGGCCGTTGGTGGTGTCGAAATAATCGGCCTGGTTGAAATAGTTGCCCAACGATACGTGAGCTGAAGTCAGCTGCAGTGAAGCGTTGGGGCCCGCCTGCAGTAGAGGCGCATCGAGCGTAATGCTGGCCTTGGTCGAGAGCGCAACCGCTCCATCTATGGCGATGACATCGGAACTCTTGAGCTGGAGGTTGTCGAAGCCGCCGGACATGAGACTTTGCTCACTGATGTTGGCGACGCCGCTCGAAGGGAATTGCGACGCCGGCTGATCGGTGAGCGTGAGGGTGCGGGCATTCACAGAATAGGCGCTGCCGTTGTTGCCGTTGGCATTGGTGTACGCAGTGCCCTGGTAGTCGAACAAGTCGAGTCCGATGCTCAGCGTGCCCCCACCAGCTCCTGCGACGGCAGCTCCGTTGTACCGTGCCGCGTTGCCGAGCAACGCTCCTTGCAGCACGAGACCTTCTCGCGCATCTATCGCGATGCTCCCGGCGTTGCCCGCAACGATTGTTGGGATGACGCCGCCAGGGGTCACGATATCGAGCGTCGTGGCCACGCCACTCACATCAATCGTCGAGCCGGGATCGGTGACGACGTACCCCCTGTTAGCGACCAGATTTACAGTGCCTCCCGCGAGTACCGACCCTTGCCGATAGCCGAGGGGATTGAGAGCATCGACCTGCGCGAACGCCGGCGCATCGAGTGAGGCGGTCGGGCCCAGAAGAATCTGCTGAGCGGCGACGTACCCGAAACCGGAGGGCCTTTGCACGTTGATGAGAGTGGGGTCGCTAATCTGCAGTGTTATCGTCCCCGCCGGAGCCGTGATATTGCCCAGGACCGTGACGCTGCCCGTGTTGCTGTTCGCCCAGAGTTCGACCGCTGCGCGGGGATCGGTGACGATCGAGGCGTTGGCGGCGAGCGTGAGATTTCCTGCATCCGGCGCACTCGCTCCTGCCAGCGAGCTGGAAGTGGTCTCGAGGCTGATATTCGCCGCCACTCGCTGGGCAGCCGGCAAGGTCTGCAATTGAGTAAAGCTTTCCAGGGATGCGCCCGTCCGCTGGAGCAGCGGATTGCCGGTGAAGGCCAGGTTTTGCTCGATCGGATTGATCAACACCGGCAGCGAGTTTGTCGTGAGACTGCCCACGGCCAAACTGTTCTGTCCCGCCAGGTTGTAGGTCCCAAAGCCACGATTGCTGAAGAAGTCAGGCAACAGGAGCAACTCCCCGGGCGAGGCATTGGGCAGCCATCCGAGGGTTAATGAACCCGAGGTAATGGAGAGTGTGCCGCCGCCGCCGGCGGCCAAGCTGTCACCGATCAATGACGTGTCAGTCCCGATCTGAACGGCACCAGTGAAGGGGACACTTCCGTTCTCACGGAAGGACGCTGTCAAAGATATCTTGCCCGCGTTGCCTTTAGTCAGAGCATTGGTGCTGCTGACCCAGCCCCCACCGGAGACATCCAGGCGACTGTCGTCTCCGAGGATCACATTACCGGTGGCGTTCAAAGCGATGCTACCGCCCGTCAGGACGATCGCAGCGGTTCCCGGTGCATTCGTCACCAACGGGGAATCGTTTACCCATGTCCCGCTCGTGTCGATCACGGCGCCGGGATCGACCGTGATGTTATGCATGGTGGTGTCACCAGCGCTGCTGCTAATGGTCGCGAAACTAACGGCGCCGCCCGGAGCGTGTATCGTGCCGGCGATATCAATCAGCTGATCGGATAGAACCGACAGTGATCCGCCGGCCGCGAGTGCCAGGTTCACGCCCTGGGGCAACGTTACCGCTCCGTTGCTGAAGATCGATATTCTGTTGAATCCATTCTGTTGCAGAGCCGATGTCGACAGCTCGGTGACGTCCTGCAGGACGGGCGGCAAAGTCGACGTCGGATCCAGGTAATTGAAATTTGACGGGAGGGCGTCGGTTGCGCCGTTCAGGAAAACGACGGACGGTGCGCCGTAACTGCCGCTGTTACAGTTGCATCCGACGATGAGCTGCCCCCCCGCCGGCAGCGAGCTTTGCGCCCTCTGATAAGGGCCGGCGACGGCCGAGCCCGACATCGCTCCCCCCAGGTAGACCTGGGGGCCCCAGGCCTGAATGCTTCCCGCACTCGCGCCCTGGGTGTAGCCTGAATAATAGCTCGAGGCGGATGCGCTCGTTTTAGTTCCCCAGGTCGGGTCAACGTACGAATAGCTATTGGCAATGCCGGTGTACTGGAGATTGGCAGGCGCGTTGTCGATGTCATAGACCTGGCCGTTGGCGGCGACCAGCTTCGTCGTGCTGGCGCCGTAACCTCCCTGAAAAGCGACGCTGCCGCCGGATACGTTCAGCGTCGATCCGGCACGCGTTATCACGTCACCATCCGAGTGGAGCGCGATCGAGCCACCCGTGGTCAGCACCTGGTCGATGCCCAGGGAAATGTTGTTCTTATAGGGGGTGATGTTGAAAAGGGTGGGGTTCTGATTTGCGTTCACCACCACGGATTGACCGTGCAGGAACCCGCTGCGCAGTTGCGGATCGTCCGCCAGATCAGTGCCTTCCAACGTCACTGTAAGAATGTTCTGAGTGACCGGGACGGCGACGTTTTGCAGTCCGGCGACGTCGATGCTGCTACCGGTATCGATGTAGATCCGTCCGCCGTCGTCTGCCGTACCGTTGGCGGCGGTCGCAGCAAACTGTGCCGCGGGGTCGGGGGCGGCTGACAGGGCAACTTTGCCGCCCGGTGCATGGATCGAGGCGTTGCCCACCATCGCAACCGTCTGACCCACGACTGCGACCTGCGAGGGCGAGAAGCTACTGCCGCTGGCTAGATTCTGCTCCGAGATGGTTCCGGTGTCGGTCGAGTCCGGCAATACCTCCGTGACACTGCCCGGCGCGAGGGTTACGGTACCGCCCTTGTTGGGCAGAATCTGTCCGAAGCCGTGCGCGGCGCTGTCAACGAAAGCAGTGGACGTCTGCGAGGAGGTGTCGCCGGCGACCAGGAATATGGATCCGTTGGCGCTCACGGAGGTCGAGGCGGACAAGCGGCCCGCCTGGTTCACGACCATACCCGCCAGGGTGATGTTGCCCCGATCGGCGCTGACCACACCATTGTTGGTTACCGCGCCGGAGACACCGGCGGCGTTCACTTCGATGAGCAGCCCCCGCAGCGCGGGATCGGTGCTGGCGGCCAGGTATACCTGGCTCCCCGCGCCGAGTATCGCCTGCCCATCGGGCGTCGAGATGGTGCCGTTGTTCGTCACCGCGGACCCGATGAGCATGATACGGCCACCGTCGGCCGCGATCAGTGTCGCCCCCCCATTTACCGTGACGGCGCCCGGTATTGCCGCACAAGGGCTGCCCGTGCAGCTTTGGAAGGCGGGCGGCAGAGTATTGGAGCCCCCGTTGGCATTGTTCGATAGCAGCCCATTCTTGAAGAGCGCGTCCGGGTCGGTCGAGCCATTCACCGGCGCAAGAGCCAGGGTCGAAGCGACCAGCGAGCCGACATTCACCTGCGCGCCATTGGCGAACACGATGCCGTTCTGGTTGTAGAGATAGACCTGGCCATTCGCCTTCAAAGCACCCGCGATCACGCTCGGATCGGCGCTCCAGATCTTGTTGAGAACCGACGCCGTGTTGCCTGGCTGTATGAAGTTGACGGAGTAGCCGTGCGCGATGTTGAAGTCAGCCCAGTTCAGGATGGCCTTGCTGGTCGTCTGGGTGACATTCAGGGTGGTGCCGCTGACCACGGCGCCCGCCGCTCCGTACTGCACGAACGACTGCGCGTTGGGGCCGCAGTTGGCGGCGAGGCACGGAGTCGGCAGAGGCGGTTTCGCCAACGCGTCCGTAGCGGACAGGCCTGCACAGAGTGTCAACAGCGAGCTTGCTACACCGATACTGGCACGCGAGGGGAATAACGGCCTCGCGCGCGAGGAGGCGTCGGAGGACTGCGCGTTCTCGATGATCCTGCTCATGGTCGTATCGGCTGACTGCGGGGAGGCCAGCATGATACCCGAACGCCACGCAGCGGCAGCGCCCGACTGAGCGCACTCGATTGTCATACTATCGTCATGTTTGTTTCCATACTATCGTCACATCCGCAGCCTAAGCTGGCGCGTTTTTGGGTTTTGCCGCAATCATGTCCAGCGTCCGCGGAAGCACGCGCCCCGAACCGGCGGACCGGTTGTTTGGACGAGCGGTCGGCTTGTTCCAGCAGGGCCGCTTCGCGCAGTCGGAAGCGCTGTGTCGAAGTATTCTCGAGCGCGACCGACGGCAGCCGGACGCGCTCCACCTCTTGGGACTGAGCGCCCTGCAGCAGGGCGCTCCGGCTCGAGCGATCGCCTTTTTTCGCGAATCGCTGGCGAGCGCGCCCCATCGTCCCGTCGTGCACACGAATCTTGCGATCGCTCTGCTGCAGGAGGGCGACTCCGCGGCGGCACTCGTTAACTGCGATGCTGCTTTAGTCGCGAGGCCCGACTATGCCGAGGCGCACAACGCCCGCGGGAACGTCATGTTGACGCTCGGGAATCCCGCCGAGGCGCTGGCCAGTTACACGCGGGCGAGCCAGCTCAAGCCCGGGATGGCGGCTCTACACTCCAATCGCGGTAACGCGCTCCGGGATCTCGGCCGCCAGCAGGAAGCTCTCGAGACCTATGAGCAGGCTTTGCAGATCGATCCCACGCTGCGGGAAGCTCTATTTGGCTGTGCCGGGATGCTTCACGCGCTGGGGCGCGACGCGGAGGCGCTGCAGCGCTTCGATAGTTGTATCGCGCGGAAGCCGGACCTTGCTTGGGCGCACTACTTTCGCGGCAGCACGCTGCGTCGGCTGCGTCGCCCTCTGGAAGCCCTGGAGAGTTTCGCGCGCGCCGTCGCCATCGATCCCAATTACGTCGATGCCCTGAACGGGATGGGCGACATCTATCGGGACGGCGAAAGACTCTCTGAAGCGATTGAGAGTTATTCCCGCGCGCTGGAAGTCGATCCGCAAAGCCTGTCGACGCTCAGCAATCTGTCTCGCGCTTTTCTTGCTGCGAAACGCCCCGAGGAAGCGGTCAAGCACATCGAGCATCTTCTGGCGGTCTCGCCCGACGCGGGCCGCGAGTTCAGGCATTCGCTCGGAAATCTGCATCAGTCGCGGATGCTTACCTGCGACTGGCGCGATTACGACGCTACCGTCGCGGCGATCGACGCCGAAATCGCATGCGGCAAGCATGTGACGACGCCATCGCTATACATGGCATCGGGCAACTCGCCCGAAATACATTTGCAATGCGCGCGGCTCTACGCGGAGAGAAAGTGGGGAGATGCGGGCACAGCGAGCTGGACACACTCTCCTTACAGGCATGACAAGATTCGCGTCGCGTATGTGTCGGCTGATTTCCGCGAGCATGCGGTTTCGTATCTGATGGCCGGCGTTTTCGAGCGTCACGACCGGACGCGCTTCGAAATTATGGGCATCTCCTCGACGCCTCCCGACAAGAGCTCACTCGGCGAGCGCGTGAGGCGTGCCTTCTCAACCTGCATCGAGGTTGCCGACAGCAACGACGAGGAGGTAGTCAGACTTTTGCGGGAGCGCGAGATCGATATCGCGGTCGATCTGACGGGGTATACGGCGGGCTCTCGAACTGGAGTCTTCGCGCGGCGCGCAGCCCCTATCCAGGTTAACTATCTCGGATATTCGGCTTCCACCGGAGCGCCCTTCATGGACTACATGATCTCGGACGCCGTGGTAGTGCCGGAAAAGTATCGCGCCTTCTACTCCGAAAACGTCGCATATCTGCCCTGCTACCTTCCCCCGGGAGACAGACGAGCGGTCGCGCCTCGAACTCCGACGCGCGCGGAGTGCGGATTGCCGGAGCACGGATTCGTCTTCTGTGCCCACCATCTTTGCTACAAGATCACGCCGTACGTATTCGGCGTCTGGATGCGACTCCTGAATGCGATCGAAGGCAGCGTGTTGTGGCTCCCGGTGGGACCTGAGGCGGCGATGCGCAACCTCGCGATTGAAGCCACAAAACGAGGCGTCGACCCGGCGCGCCTCGTATTCGCGCCTCGGGTACCGGACGCGGAGGATCACCTCGCTCGCTACTCTTGTGCCGACCTGTTTCTGGATACAGCTCCCTACAACGCACACACGACTACCAGTGATGCGCTTTGGGCTGGACTTCCCGTGCTGACGTGCCAGGGGCATACCTTCGCGGGGCGCGTCGCGTCCAGTCTGCTGGGCTCACTCGGCCTTCATGAACTCGTTACGGACAGCCTCGAAAGCTACGAAGCGCGTGCTCGCGAGCTCGCTGAGTCCCCCGCGCTTCTCCGCGACCTGCGAGCGCGAATCAGGAGCCAGCGCGACTCTCACCCGCTGTTCGACGCCGACGTCTTCACGCAACAACTGGAACGGGTGTACATAACTATGTGGGAGCGTTTCGAGGGCGGTCAGCCCGCGGCGGGCTTTTGAGTCCGCTGAGGGTCGTGCACGAGTTGCTCCAGATCGGTCCTGACGCTCTGAACGACGCCGTCCCAATCCCCAAGACCCCCCTGCCGGTAGAGTGTTGCCGTCGGATACCAGGGACTGTCGGTCCGGTCCAATAGCCAGCGCCAGCACGTGTCGCGGCGATTCAGGATCCAGACCGGTTTGCCCAGGGCGCCGGCCAGGTGCGCCGTCGAGGTGTCGACCGATATGACCAGGTCGAGCTGCTCGACGAGGGCGGCGGTATCCGCGAAGT
>FTEG01000419.1_pt1 | contig 8132 bp, 11 predicted proteins | sample 1640171 | NCBI WGS metagenome assembly FTEG01 (sample SAMEA3914816, study PRJEB12502) | metagenome | biome: forest; material: soil | place: USA | collected 2011-09-16 | depth 0.3 m | reverse complement strand
TTCCCCTCAGCAAGGCTGGCCTCATCGAGTGGCAATACATCCCGTTAGGAGCGCCGCTGCCGCTGGAATTTCTATTCGATCCCGCGGTGGACGTCGCTGCACCTTTTGATCGCACCAGGGGTGCTCGGAGCTTCGAGGGCAGCGCAAAGTGAAACAGTTTCACGGCTTGCCCATGCCATCTACTCTCGAGGAACTCTTTGAATCCCGGCGCACGGCACTGCTTGTATATGACATGCAGGTCGGCATTTGCAGCCAAATCCGCGAGGGTGCTCGCATTCTCGAACGCTGCAACGTCGCGCTAGCCGCCGCTCGACGCGCGGGGATGCGTGTGGTGTTCACGCGCCACCTGTCATGTCCGAAGAAGTGGATGGGAGCGACTCAGTTGCGGACTGCGATGGCCTGGCAGCGCACCACTGATCCTGAGGCAGTGAAGCCATGGTTCCTACGTGGCGCTCCCGCTGCTGAAATTGTGCCAGAGCTCACACCAACCGCCGACGAACTGGTTCTCGACAAACTGTCGATGTCCGCGTTCGAAGGTACCCCGCTCTCCTATGTACTGAAAGACAGCGACATACTCGGGGTCGCGATCGTCGGAATCGCCCTGGAAATTGGGATCGAGCCGAGCGTGCGCCATGCAACGGATCTCGGGTTCGTACCCATCGTACTTACAGACGCTTGCGGGATTGGAAACGCAGAGGCAGGAGCTCGCTCCCTGCAAACGATGCGCTTCGTGGGAGAAGCGATCATCAGCGACACGGATAGCTTCTCGCAGCTTTTGCAACATGGCGCCGACAGAGGATCTTCCGTGGTATCCGCCGGTGGTTCGTAGACCGACACTGAAAGCGCTCGCCCCCTTCGGCGGCAGGCATTCGCCATTACCTGACGGGCCGGAGAATCTTCGTTGCCTGAATCACAGCCGCTTTCTTGCTTCAGATGCGGCGCCCGCGAAAGCCGCGCCGAAGCGCTCAAGTGTCGAGGGTGACTTCGGGACGAAGAAGCCCAATCCGGCTTTGAATAAAGCGTCTGATGGTTGACGCTCCTTCCAGACTTCATGCAATGCGCGTACGACCTCGTCCGGATACCGCCTTTCGAGCGACTCGGCGAGATTGACCTCATGCCCAAGCCAGACCGCCCTATTCTTGTATTGCAAATATTGTGGGTGGTCCAAATCGAACTCGAAGAAATCCTCCAACAGATGCGCAGACGGAACATTCAGATTCCACACAATCGTCCAAAGCATATACCTGAGAAGTACAGCTTCGTCGCCGTCCGCAGGTGTCCGATTGCGCATGGAGTTGAGCTCTTCAACAGTCTCGATGTCACTCGGCAGCGTCTCATGCCACGACCAGACCTTCGCCGTCTCTGAAAATCGGATGTTGTCGAACTCAACTTCTACAACCTCGTGACTAACGAGACGTTCGCGTTCTGCCCTCGCATGAGTACCGGGAATTTGCTCCCATGTGGACGACACATGGAAAAAACGGGTGCACCGCTTGCAATGCGCGATGGTTCCGATCGACCACCAATCTATCCATGGCAAAAGATGAGATTCTCGCGTTGTACCGCAGTACGGGCACTGTGGGACGCTCCACCCTGCTTCCGCTGGCGGCGGGATGAACCCCTTGAAGATCCCCCACTTCTTCTGCTCATTCATTTCGCATGTTCGCGTTAACGGGCACCGCAGATCATATATATCGCAGACCGCACGTTACGCCAATGTCCGCTTTCCAGACCTCTCGACAAGAGCCGTGGCGGACAGGAATGCCCCCTTTGGGTCATCGGGCACGCGCCTCCCCTCATCTGGCGCGCCGTGACCTCCGTAGTCAGACTCCTCAACTCTCGGGCTGCGCCAAGGGAAATTTCCATGTACCGTCGACGATTTCCGCGCGCGGGCGGAACAGGCGCACGGTGTAGTTCCACCCCCTCGTGATCGGCAGGCAATTGAGGACCTTGCCGTCGCACCCGCCGAACTGGATGTTGATCGTGCCATCCGGGCCTTTCTTCGCCGTGAGGTTGTTCAACGCATAAGTATTGTTGGGGTTCGGCTGTAGGTAACCTTCACTGTTGTAGACCGTGAGCGACCAGAATCCGTCGACAGGTATGCCCTGGACCGTGAGCCGGTAAATGGTATTGCCGTCATTGCGAGCCGGAGTGATAGGCAGATAGAGGGCATCCTTCTCGGGATTGCCGCCCCAAAGCATGGCGGTTCCGATCAGGTGCTTCACCGCGTCGACCTGTTTTTCGTTGGCGCCGAACATGCGCCGCGTATCGGAGATCGTGGTTCCCAGTTGCAGAAGCGCCGTCTGCACCCTCCTGAGGCTTTCATCATCCCAATGAGGGACTTCGAACGTGCCGCGGCCTTTCTGGCCGAACCCGATCGCATCCTGCAAAGCGTGGACTTGCCGGACGTCTTCCCCATTCGAAAAATCGACAAGGAAACGGACTACGGCAATGGCATAGCGTGTACCAACCATCTCCCGAGTCAGAGTGTGAGTGCCTGCGCCATAATAGGTAACTGGGGTGTATTGATCCTGGTTGACTACCTGCATCCCCATGAAACGCTTGCCGGCCTCCGGCAGCGTAATCGCTACTGGTCCGGCATCGAGGTCGACAACCGCGAACGAATACAACGTGTCGCGGTTGGGACGGACAATGCCCTGCCGAACGGGAGGTGCAAGCTCGCGTCCATGTCGAAATTTGCCGAAACCGCCGTTGTTGACTACGCCCGCGAAATTGACGTCGGTCTGGGCCCGATTGTAGTTCTCGACGGTGACGAGCGCGGTTTGGGAAGCGGATATTTGTGCTGCTCCAACCGAGCTCGCCGTCGCCAGCGCTAAGGTCGGCAAGATTCTCGCGTTGTTCTTTCTCATAGTGTTCCCAAGTGCAGGACTCATTGCTCAATGTGGGACTGTAAGTCGACCAAATATGGAAATGAAGATGCGAAGTCGATAGAAGGCCTATCAAATATGGTAGGCTCTGTGCATGGATCTGAATGCAGCCCGCATGTTCGTTGCGGTCGTTCAAGGGGGCAGTCTCTCCACGGCGGCTGCCCGCCTCGGAACTCCACTTCCCACTCTGAGCCGTCGAATACGGGACCTGGAACGGCAACTCAACGTGTAGTTATTAGAGCGTTCGGCACGCGGTACAAAACTTACCGACGCCGGAGCGAGGCTGTATGAGCACGCCAGCCGTGGCATCGAGGCGCTGCTGGAGGCCGAGCAGGCCGTAACGAGCGACCAAGCGCATTTAAAGGGACGCTTACGGCTAACGTTGCCTACGACGTTTGAGCCGTGGTGGGACTTGCTTGCCGCTTTCCAGCATCGCTACCCCGACATCCAGATTCATGTCTACTCCACCGAACGTCGAGTGGACCTGATTGAGGACGGCATCGATGTCGCCCTTCGTGTTGACGCGATCGTTCACGAAGCCCTGGTGGCACGACACCTTCTGTCTTACCGCCACATTCTCGTAGCCAGTCCGCAGCTGGTTGAGCGCTTCGGCCTGCCGGCAAAGCCCGCCGAGCTGCATCGGTTTCCCTGTGCAGTATGGGCATCACGCATCGATGTGCCACCCAGATGGGAATTGGGCGGGGAGGTGTTCGCGCCCAAAGCGATGTTGTCCGTCAACGACTACCGACAGTTGCGCAGCTGTGCACTCGACGGTCGGGCGGTCACCGAGCTGCCACCCTTCATGGCGATAGCGCCCATCCGAAACAAACGGTTGATACCGTTGCTGCCTCAGTGCCCGCTGCCCGAGCAACCCATCCATCTGCTCTATCCGTCGCATCGCCATCCGTCCGCCATCGTCAGGACATATCTGGACTTCTGCCAGAGTTATCTCCCTCGGATCTTGCGGGCCTGCAATGTCGGCGCTGTCGCGTGAGCGTGCGGGCTTTCTAGCGAGAGATTTCGAGCGCGTGTGTCCACGCCGCACGCGGCTGGCGGCCGGTTGGCGACCACGCTTCCTGAGGGAGACAGGACCAGCGCCCATTATCGTTCGACAGCTAACTAACGGGTCTCCAAGTCGGCTCGAAAGTCACGCGCGGCCATGAAATAGTGGATTGCCCCCAGGGGCAGAGCAGCGACATCGCCATGACTGCGTATCGGATGCCCGTCGCCGAGGCGCTTTGACAGAGCTGCGCGGCTGGCGCCGATAGAGCGTGCCGCCCTGCCACCGCTACGCAAGCCGCCTTGAAGTCTCCGCTCCCAAAGGCGTGTTGGGCGAAGAAATCGCTCAATACGCCCGTGAGCGACGGTCCGAGGCCGGTGCCGACGAGCCCCAGCACGATAGCCGCTACGAATGCCGAAGACGCGCGCATGTTGGCAGCTACCATGTTTTGGGCTATCGCCAAGGTTGGCGTGTAATAAACGAACAAGGCCACGTGCGCGACGAGCACGAACGGCATGCCGGCCGTAATCCCCGGCCGGGTCACACCCCACAGCATCAGCGGGGTGCTGAGGAGCAACCCGATGGCAGGTCCCCATACATACCAACGACGGTCGCGGCGCCCCACCCGATCCAAGCCAAATTCTCCAAGCGCGAAGCCCGAAAGCATGGAGACCGTCACAATAACTCCGATCAGAATTCCGGCAGGCGGTGTCGGATCGGGGCAGAGATGTTCGTAGTAGGAGGTGAGCAGCCGCCCACGAGGGGCGCCCCCCAAACACAGGAGATCCGAGATGCAGTACTTCGTTTCCGTGATCGCTGACGGCACCGAATTGGCCACCCCAGGCGAGATGGCTGCCATCGACGTGTTTAACGACCGGCTCCGCGCCCAGGGCTACTGGGTTTACGCCAACGGCCTGGCGGAGCCAAGCTCGGCCACCGTCATCGACGGTCGCGGTGAGAAGCCGGTCTTCACCGACGGTCCCTTCCTGGAGTCGAAGGAGTTCCTCGCCGGCTTCTGGATCATCGAGGTTCCCAACCTCGACGTGGCGCTAAAGCTCGCCGCCGAGGGGTCGAAAGCCTGCAATCGGAAGCTCGAGTTGCGGCCGTTCCACGTTTTCGCTGAGTAACCGTGGCAGACGTTCGGGAGGCGATCATCCAGGCCCACCACGAGGAGTGGGCGCGGGTGGTCGCCGCCCTGACCAGGCGTTTCGGTGACCTCGACATCGCCGAGGAGGCGGCGGCCGAGGCATTCGCGACCGCCGTCAGGCGGTGGCCGGCCGACGGCGTACCCCCCAACCCCGGCGCATGGCTGACCACCACTGCCAATCGCAAGGCTATCGACCGCATCCGGCGCGAGAGCAAGCGCGACGACAAGCAGAAGGAGGCTCAGATGTTGTACGACGATCCACCCGAGCCTCTCGGCGCTATCGACGATGAGCGGCTTCGGCTGATCTTCACCTGCTGTCACCCGGCGCTCGCGATGGAGACCCGCGTGGCGCTGACGCTGCGCATGGTCGGCGGTCTGACTGCGCCCCAGATCGCGCGTGCCTTCCTGGTGCAGGAGACGGCCATGGGGCAACGGATCACCCGCGCGAAGGCCAAAATCAAGGCGGCTCGCATCCCTTTTCGGGCGCCGTCCGCGGAGGATCTTCCGGCACGCGTCTCCGGCGTGCTCGCCGTCCTCTTCCTCGTTTTCAACGAGGGTTACCTGGCGACCGGCCGCGACACCGATCCCATACGTCACGACCTGACCGCCGAGGCGATCCGGCTCACTCGGCTGATCCATGCCCTCATGCCGAAGGACGGTGAGGTAGTCGGGCTGCTGGCGCTGATGCTCCTCACCGAGGCCCGCCGCATCGCCCGGGTCTCGGCGAGCGGCGAACTGGTCCCCCTCGACCAGCAAGACCGTGGGGCCTGGGACGCGGCGCTGGTCGCCGAGGGTCATCGGCTGGTGCGCGAGCGCCTGGCCGCCGGGGTGGCCCCCGGTCGCTACCAGATCCTCGCAGCGATCAACGCCGTGCACACCTCCGCCCACCACGCACGCGACACCGACTGGCCGCAGGTCGTCGCACTCTACGACCAGCTCGTCCGCCTTGATCCCTCGCCGATCATCGCCCTCAACCGAGCCATCGCGGTCGCCGAGCTTGACGGCCCGGAAGTGGCACTGGCGAACATCGACCGTCTTGATGACACGTTGGCCGGATATCACGCCTACCATGCCACCCGCGCCGACCTGTTGCGCCGGCTAGGCCGCAGTCAGGAGTCGCGCGCGGCGTACGAGAAAGCCATAGAACTGTCGGGCAACACCGCCGAGGCCGCCTACCTGACACGCCGCCGCGACCAGCTCCGGTGTTGACCTCTGCGCCGCGGGCGTCAGGTTAGTCGATAACGCACGCCTGCTGATCGGAAAAATCTGGGAGTCGTCCGACCAGCGTGTCACGACGAAGTCTACGGCGCGATCCCAATCAATGAGCGCCACTTGCGAGCGTTTTCGAAAGGTTTCAGGCAGCTCGAAATCTTTCGGCAAAAACCAGCGAAACTCGACATGCGCTGCAATACCCCGGAGTGCGCGCCGAAATGAGGGCGGCAACGACAGACCCAACACAGCTTCCAGAGATTTCACTTGCTGCTCTGTGGCGGCCGGCTCGAATACCAAAGGTCGTCTCTCTTGACACTTGGTACCGCATAGTACCACACTGGCCGTCACTTGGTACCGATAGGTACCAAAGAGCTGACCCGGAGATGATCATGCTTAAGCCAAGGATCCTCGTGACCGGCGCGACTGGGAAGACAGGCAGCGTCGTCGCTGCTGAACTTCTGAAGGCCGGCTATCGCGTACGCGCTCTTGTGCATCGAGAAGATGGGCGCAGCGAGCGTCTGAAGGCACAGGGAGCCGAACTCGCGGTCGCTGACATGAGCGATGTCGAGCGCATTGCCGACGCGCTGAAGGACGTTCAGCGCGCCTACTATTGTCCGCCTTTTGATCCCTACATGATTCAGGGCGCGGTCGGGTTCGCCGTCGCTGCAAAGGAATCCCGGCTCGAACACATCGTGAGCCTCACCCAATGGCTGTCGAGCCCCTCACATCCGTCCCTCATGACCCGCCAGCTCTGGCTCGTCGATCGGCTGTTCTCGATGACTCCCGGAGTCGCGCATACGATCCTGAGGCCGGGCTTCTTCGCTGATGCCTACCTGGTGTTGACTGGGTTTGCTGCGCACCTCGGAGTGTTTCCCTGGATCTATGGCGATAGCCGTAACGCGCCACCGTCCAACGAGGATATCGGGCGAGTCGCCGTGGCGGCCCTGAAGGATCCCGCGCGGCACGCTGGAAAGAGCTACCGCCCCACTGGGCCTGAGCTTCTTGATGCGAAGGGGATGGCCGAGGCGATCGGTCGCGCCGTCGGGCGATCGGTCAGGGTCGTGCCGACACCAACTTGGTTGTTCATGAAAAGCGCCCGCGCGGGCGGCCTGCCGATCGATCTGCTCAGCGGCGTTCGCTACTACATCGAGGATCACAAACGCGGGGCTTTTGAGCTGGGTGCACCGACCACCGACGTGCTTGATGTGACCGGTCAGGCCGCCGAGGACTTCGAGACGATCGCGCGTCGCTACGCAGCGCTGCCGCGCAACCGGCGGACACTCGGCAATTGGCTTCGCGAGCTCGCGCAGTTCGTGATCGCCCCACTCAGTCCCGGCGTCAATCTCGACCGCTACGACCGCGAGCTGCGCCACCCGTTCCCGTCAGAGCCCCAGTTCGCACCTGACTCCAAGATCTGGCGGCACGAGCATGGCAGCGCTCACGCGGAGCAAGGCGCTGTGATCGCAGAGCTGCACAGACAGCGCGCTTAGGTTCTCAGTCACAGAAAGGAGAGACTCATGCTGCCGCAACTCTGTTTTTTCGTGAGCATCACATTCGGCTTCATCGCATGGGGGATCGTCGCGATACGATACATCTGGCCAAAACTCCGCCTCCTGCGACGAGCCGAAGCCCTGCGGCCTCTTCTCACCCTACACAGCTTCCGCTTCATCGGGCTGGCATTCCTGGTCCCAGGCGTCGTGTCACCCGGGCTGCCGTCTGCTTTCACTTATTCCGCCGCCTACGGGGATATCGTTGCTGCGACACTTGCGTTGCTCTCGCTGGTATCGCTGCCACGCGCGATTGGCGTTGTCATGGCATGGATCTTCAACCTCTGGGGCTCAGCCGATCTCTTGAACGCGTTCTACCAGGCCAATAATGCCGGGCT
>FTEG01000520.1_pt1 | contig 8383 bp, 6 predicted proteins | sample 1640171 | NCBI WGS metagenome assembly FTEG01 (sample SAMEA3914816, study PRJEB12502) | metagenome | biome: forest; material: soil | place: USA | collected 2011-09-16 | depth 0.3 m | reverse complement strand
TGGCCATGCGCAAGCCGGTCATCGCCTGTGACACCGGCGGCGTTCCCGAAATCATTACTCACGGCAGCGACGGCTGGCTCGTGGAGGAACGATCCGCGGAAGCGGTTGCGACTGCAATCGCCACTCTATTGAATGATGGTGAGCTGTCCCGACGCCTGGGCGAGCGCGCCCGGGAAACGATCCGCGAGCGGTTTTCACCGCGCCAGCAGTGCGCCGCGGTTGCCCAGCGGTATGCCAGTCTGATCACCGCGGCTCGATCGCCAGGTGGGGTTCGGCTCGAAACGTAATGACGGGATAGCTATACACATGTCAGCAACCAACAAGATTACCGGCAGCGAAATAGAAAGCTGCCAACAGGCGTTTGCCCGCGACGGCTTCTTCGTGCTGCCTAAAGTGGTTTCGCCGCAGCGCCTGACGGAATTGCATCAGGCGCTCTCCCGGGAATTCGACGCGGCATCGAAGTCGGGCGCGTTGTTTTCCGGCGGCGGCCTGGTGAGCGGGCATCTCAACTGCTTTCCCGGCGCGGGCGCGCGGTTTGCGTACGACACGCTCCAGGAGCGCGGGATCATCGACCTGATCAAACAGCTTCACCCGAACGTCGTGCGCATGCCCAACGTCGGCTGTAACTTCAATCTGCCGCGAAGCTATACACAGCATTATCACATCGACCGGCCGTTCACACGCAGCTTCATGATCGCCAACGTCGCAGTCGTCGACACGGTGGTCGAGAACGGAGCGATCGACGTGATTCGGGGCACGCACACGCGGTTCTACAGATATACCGAATTCGTTCTGGAGCGGCGTTATCGCGATGGCATTCGTGTGCCGCTGAACCAGGGGGACGTGCTCATTCGACACTCGAATGTATGGCATCGCGGGATGACGAACCGGACTGCCGTTCCCCGTCCGATGCTTGCCATGACCTGGGAGGACGGCGGCAGCAATCACCCGGATCCGTTCAGCGCGGACGGGGGCAAAATCCGTTTTCTCCCGAACTGGTTCAAGCCAACTCGAGTGGGACGGTTACGTGAGAAGTTGTTCGTAAAGGTTCCCATCACCTACTCGGCCTTACGCTTTGCCCGCTCCCTCATGGACAAAACGTATTGAGTGCAAGTATGGGCGATGAGCGCCAAGTCGTTGTCATAGGCAGTGGACCCGCGGGTGCGGCCGCTTCCCGTGAGCTCTTGGCAAACGGCATCCGGGTGACCATGCTGGAGGCCGGGTCCGTCATGCCACGCGGGCTGCTCGTGCGCCTGGGTGGGCGGAACTATTACCGCCGGACACCACCGCTGGCCGAGGAGGCCGCGCACCTGGTCTCCGGCGACCCGCGAACCCTGTGCTACGTCAAGCTTGCGCCGGGAGGACTCTCCAACAACTGGACCGGGGCGGTGCCGCGCTTCGCGCCTGAGGATTTCACAGAAGGTGCAAGGCTGCACGAGCGCTTCCGTTGGCCGATTACCTATACGGATCTCGCACCCTTCTATGAGAAGGTCGAGCGTTATATGACGGTGACGGCCGACCCGCGCGACGTACCGCAGATGCCCGGCGGGTATGTTTCTTACCGGAAACACCTGCCAGGAGATTGGGACGACGTGGGGCGTGCGGCGAATAAAGCCGGCCAAGGGCTCACGACGTATCCCCTCGCGGATGGGCCGCCCAATATGTTCGTCCGGCGGGGTACGGCGTTCAACAGCTTCAGCGCAGTCGTGCGGCCGCTGCTCGATTCGCCCAATTTTCGGCTCGAGACCGGCGCGCATGCCTTGCAATTCCAATGGTCCGCGACGCAGGGCAAGATCGATAGCGTGGTTTACCACAGCCGGCTCACGGGCCAGCAGGAGCGGATCGGAGCCAGTGCCTTCGTGGTCGCCTGCGGCCCCCTGGGATCGGCCAAGCTCCTGCATAACTCGGTGAGCAATGCCTTTCCTGATGGCATCGGGAATTCGCACGGGCTGCTGGGACGCTTCCTCCATGATCACCCGCGTGAGTGGTGGAGCTTCGAGATGGATCGCCCCTTGAGCATCCTCTCGCCTTCCGCCTACCTGACACGCCTGCCGTACGACTCCTCCCCTCCCCTCATGGCGACCTCCTGGACCCTGGGGCCCGTCAACCTGGGGGACCGGATCCGGAGCCGGTTTGGAATGAAGGCAACGGCGGTTGGTGTACAAGTCATCGGGACCATGATTCCGTCGGAGTCGTGCGTCGCGCGACCCTCGGCCACCCGGAAGGATGAATTTGGGCTTCCTGCTCTGGACGTCTGCATTCGCTACAGCGACGAGGAGGTCGACAATGTCGTTCGCTGCCGCCAGCACCTCATGAGCTTGATGGCGGAGGCGGGTTGTCGTGCCAAGATCGGGGAGATCGTACCCACCTTGTTCCCCGGAACGATCGCGCACTATGGCGGCACCGCTCGAATGCACGCGCAGCCGGAATACGGCGTCGTCGATGCCTGGAATCGTGTTTATGACGCGCCGAACGTACTCGTCTGTGACGCGGCTTGTTTCACCACCGCCGCGGAAAAGAACCCAACCCTGACCGTGATGGCGATCGCAACACGCGCGGCGGGGCGCCTGGCGGAGGATCTCAAACATGCCTGATTGCATCGTATGAGATTCAATTCATTCGGCACAACGGGCCTGAGCGTTTCCGAGATCGGCTTCGGCGGCGCGCGGATCGGCGGGGTTTTCGCGGACAGGAACAGCGGCAAGGAAGCACTGAACGTTCTGCGCCAGGCGTTGGATTCAGGCATCAACTTCTATGACACCGCCGATATGTATGCACAGGGCGAAAGCGAGTCCCTGATGGGGACGGCATTTCGCGGCCGCCGGGAACAGGTGATCCTCGCGACCAAGGGTGGCTACTGCCTGCCCGCCCGGCGGAATCTCGTGAAACGGATCAAGCCCCTGGTCCGACCGATCGTACAGGCACTGGGCTTGAAGCGAGCCCGGCTGCCCGCGGGACTGTCCGGCGCATTGTCGCAGGACTTTTCGCCGTCATATTTGACGAGGGCGTTGGAATCGAGCCTGCGACGGCTGCAAACCGACTATGTCGATCTGTACCAGTTGCACAGTCCGCGGGCACCGTTCCTGCAGACCGCTGCATACGGCGAGGCGTTGGAAACGCTCGAGAAGCTCAAGAGACAGGGAAAGATCCGCTTTTACGGAGTCGCGACCGAGGTGCCGGAGGACGTGCCACACTGCTTGTCGGCGCCCGGCATCTCCTCGGTACAGCTCGGATTTGGACTGCTCGATCTCGAAGCGCTCGAGCAGGGGGTGCTGGCGAGCGCGCAAGCGAGCGGCCTTGCCATCATCGCGCGTGGTTGCTTTGGCGGCGGTCTGTTGAAAGACGGCCTCGATGAAATGCAGCTCAAGGCCGCCACGCCCAAGTGGGAACGTATCCTGGCGCTGCGCTCGCTGGCCGGGAGCACGAACCGCCCGGTGTTGGATATGGCTCTGCAGTTTTGCCGCGCAACCGCCGGCGTCAGCGTAACTTTGCTCGGGATGCGCACCGAAAACCATCTGCGCGAGAACTTGCGCTACTTTGCGGCCCGTCCGCTGGGTGCCGCGGAATACGCGGCCATTCACCACCCCGAAGAGCTCAAGAGCCCGCTCATCCAGTGAGCGGTAACAGGCGTCCAAGTACAGAAGAAGTGTTATTGCAACGATGGCACAAACAACCGACGTGGTGATTATCGGGTCCGGTCCTTACGGCCTGTCGCTCGCAGCGCACCTCCATGCGCGGGGGGTGAGCCATCGCATTTTCGGCGAGCCGATGCGCTTCTGGCGCAATATGCCCCACGGCGTGAACCTGAAATCACTCGCATTCGCTACCAACATCTACGTTCCAGAGCGCGGCCACTCGTTCCCGAAGTGGTGTGTGCAGCATGGCCTGGAAGACTTCGAGCCCTGCACGATGCAGAGCTTTGCCGCCTATGGGTCCGAGATGCAACAGCGCTTCGTGCCCCATCTCGAGGAAGTGCTGGTCACCAACGTCAGCGCCCGCGATCGGCAGTTTGAAGTGACATTGGCCTCCGGCGAGCGGTTTCTCGCGCGCAAAGTGGTCGCCTGCACAGGCCTTTCCGGGTTGGCCCACGTCCCCGCCGAGCTGCGCAACCTCGGGCCGGATCGCATGAAGCATACTTTCGACATTTCGAGCTACGACGAGTTCCGCAACAAGACGGTCGCCGTCATCGGAGCGGGCGCCTCCGCCATCGAGGCAGGTGCGCTGGTGCGGGAGGCTGGAGGATCGGGTGACGTCTTTGTTCGCGGGCCGCAGGCGGTTTTCCACGGCCGTGCGCCACGTATCCGCCCACTGTGGGACAGGATCAAGAATCCTACGACGGTGCTCGGCGCCAGCCGCAGCAGCTGGGTCCTGCAACACCTGCCGCTCGTGGTGTATCGGCTCCCACGGGAACGACGCACTCGCTTCGTGAAGCGCTACCTGGGTCCCGCGTCACCGTGGTGGATTCAGGATCGTGTGCTCGGGAAGGTACCGATTCATGCGCGGCACGAGTTGCTCGAGGCCGGCACTTCGGGCGAGCGCGTCCTCCTGAATTTCCGCGACGGCGAAGGCCAGTTAAAGACCGTGGATGTTGATTTTGTCATCGCTGGCACGGGCTACGACGCCGATGTTGCCCGCCTGAAGTTTCTCGATCCGCAGTTGCGGGCTCGCATCGAATGCATCGAGCGGTCCCCCGCTCTCAACAGCCATTTCGAGTCCTCGGTTCCCGGACTTCACTTCGTCGGACCGCTCTCGTTCATGTGCTTCGGTCCATTGTTCCGTTTCGTGACCGGCTCCGCGGTAGCGGCGCCCAGGCTCGCCCGCCGTCTCAGCCAATGACTCGTCGCCGCGACAACGTGTCGACGCCGAACGCCGCCAAAATCATCAGGCACGGGAGAATAGGCACCGAATAGCGCCCCAAGGGAATCAATGTCGCCACGAACACGTTCATTACGACGATCGGCAGCAAAATCAGCCAGGACGGCCGCCCTTCACGGTGTGACCTCCTCCAGCCGACGAACGCGAGTGCCCAGCCGATCACGGCCAACGAGGCCGGAATCAGCGAATTCACGAGTGACGTCATTTCATACCAGAAGGTGAACAGTCCGACGACGACCTTGCGAACGGTGTCGAGCGGACGAGTGCGGATCATTTCCTTTGCGACGCGGGCGTTGTTGGCCTCGTCGACCACCTCGTCGGCTGACCATACGGTGCCGGCGTCACGGGCGATCTGCCCAAACCAGGCATTACACGCGTTTTCGGCGTCGGTGTAGGGCGGTTTTTGGAGCGTTGCAAACTCCCACCGGGTGAAGATATAGCCACGTAGAAAGGAATCGCTGGCTCCCGGGGTGAGCAGCACGAAACGGCCATCCGTGACACGGTAATTTCTGTAGGTCCAGGGCGCCAGGATGACCGCCATGGTCACAAACATGGCCAGCACGGCGACGACACCCCTGGTCGACTTCGCGCGCAGCGCGAACAGAACGCTGATGCCACCGAACAGGACCAGGTAAGGGAGGATGACGCCTTTCGTCAGGACCGTCACCATACCAACCGCGCCGAGCAGGATACCGTTTGCCAACGTCTGTTGTTGGTGAAAGCGAACGGTCGCCCAAATCGTCAGCGTGCACAGGAACGTCAGAAACGCTTCCATGTGCAGATCCGGCACGTAGCGCAGCAGCATCGGATGCAGGGCACAGAAAAGTCCGGCGAGCAGCCCCGTGCGGGAGTTGTACAGGCGGCGCCCCAGAGAAAACACCAGTAAACACGTTCCCACGTGCAGGAGACATTGCAGGAGCACCACTGCGAAGTCATTGCCGCCGAGACGGTATATGACGGCGAGCCACTCGGGATAGAGCGAGGCTGCCCGGCGGGTCAACGTGGTAAACCCGTGTTGAACAAACCCGCGCGCGATCTCGCCGTAGTGATACGGGTCGCCCGAGTTCGCAACGAGGCTTTGCTGGCGAAAGACCAGGAAGACCATCGCCAGCGAGGCGGCTATGGCGACCGCGGCAATGATCGCGAGGTACCTTGCGTCCCGGTTGGGCTCGGTGCTCGGCAACGGATTCATGAGTCACGCCCCCGTGGGTCAGTCTTTTCGCTGACTGGCATTGTATTTTTCATGACTCCGCGGGTGATACCCGCATACTGGGGCCATTTCCGCAAGGGTAGCGGATCCGCGGAAAATTCGACAGGTCAGGCGGGCGAGCTTTCCGAGCCTGCGACATATTGTGCGTCAAAGTGGTTCGAAGTTGCGGAAATATGACCGACTTTTGCGCTTGCAGCTGCAGGCTTTCGATGATACTTATCCCTGCAAGACTCAGGGTAATCGGAAGGGTCGCAGACGCCTTGGACCAAACGCAGATTTACGCTCGACTCGAAACGATCTTTCACGACGTGTTCGACGACGAGGCCATTAAGTTGACTCCGACGCTCACCGCGCAGGATGTAGATGGGTGGGATAGCCTCACGCACATCCGACTCATGCTGACCGTGGAGAAGGCATTCAAAATCAAGTTCTCCACGTCAGAGCTCGGATCACTGAAGAACGTCCAGGACCTGGTGGAATTGATCAAAAAAAGAGTGTAACTCGCCCGTCCGCCTCAGCCAGGAGGTGGGCGCGCGAATCGCAGGGTACGGTCTCCAGATGAAGCAGCTTTTTTCAGAACTACAATGGCTGCCCAAGGCTTCGGCGGATTTCTCACAACGGCTGAAGGCCGTGGCGCAATCGACGCAGGCGTGCGGCCTCGATCTGCAGCGACTCGCCAAACAGGCGCTCGATCTGAATCAGCTCACCAGGTTGAGCAAGGTCATCGGGTCCCTGCGGACCCGGTCTTCGCCGGACAATTCCCTCCTGCAACCGCTCGTGCCTTTCCGGCTGGCTGTCCTGAGCAATGCAACGACCGACCTGATCGTCCCCGCGTTGACAGCCAGCGCGATACGCCACGGGGTGTGTCTGGAGGTGATCCAGCCGGCCTACGATCAGGTTGCGCAGGAGGCCCTGAATCCCGACTCACAGGTCAACCAATCCAAGCCGGACGCTGTTCTCCTCGCGCTCGATTATCGCGCCCTGCCTCTGCGGCTCTCACCCGGTGACGCGGCGGCGAGCGCGGATACGTGCACGCTGGCACTCGATTACCTGCGCAGCCTGCAAGCCGGGATCAAAGCCAATTGCGGTGCAATCTGCATTTTCCAGACTTTCGCAGCTCCGCCCGAGACGTTGTTCGGCAGTCTGGATCGCGCGCTGCCGGGGACTTCGCGATACCTGATCGACTCGATCAACCGCCAGTCGATCGAATTGGCGCGCGCGGATGGTGATCTCATCCTCGACGTCGCCGGGCTGGCGGAGACGGTCGGGCTCGCTGACTGGCACGGAACGCACCAGTGGAACCTCGCGAAGTTCTCATTCACCGAGGAATTCGTGCCGCTCTACGCCGAACACGTGGCGCGGCTGGTGGCGGCGATTCGCGGCAAGAGCCGCAAGGTGCTGGTCCTCGACCTGGACAACACGCTCTGGGGCGGTGTCATCGGGGATGATGGGATCGAGGGAATCAAGCTCGCCCAAGGTGATGCGCAGGGCGAGGCGCATCTTCACTTGCAGCGTTTCGCGATCGATCTTCGCCGGCGAGGCGTTCTGCTCGCGGTTTCCTCGAAGAATGACGACGATGTGGCGCGCCGCCCGTTCGAGCAGCATCCGGAAATGCTCCTGAAACTCGACGACATCGCCGTGTTCCAGGCGAACTGGAAAGATAAGGCAACCAACATCCAGGCCATCGCCGAGGAGCTCTCGCTCGGGATCGACGCAATGGTATTTCTCGACGACAACCCTGTTGAGCGCGGTCTGGTGCGCGAGTTGTTGCCGCAAGTGGCGGTTCCCGAGTTACCGGACGATGCCGCTTTCTACGCGCGAACGCTCGCCGCGGCCGGCTACTTCGAGGCAGTGGCCTTGTCGGTGGAAGATCTGAAGCGCGCGGAGTCGTATCGGGAGAATGCCAAGCGCGCCGAGCTCCAGCGGCAGGTTGGAGGCGTCGAGGCGTACCTCGCTTCCCTGGATATGACTATAACCTTTCAGCCGTTCGACGCCGCCGGCCGGGCACGTATTGCGCAGCTCATCAACAAGTCGAATCAATACAATCTCACGACACGGCGCTATACCGAGGCCGAGGTCCGGGATGCAGAGCACGAGCCATCCGTCCTTACCCTCCAGGTTCGTTTGGAAGACAGATTCGGCGACAACGGCATGATAAGCGTCGTGATATGCCGCCCGGGCGCGGCCGCCAGTTGGGAAGTGGATACGTGGCTGATGAGCTGTCGAGTGCTCGGACGCCGCGTGGAACACATGGTGCTGCGGGAGATGCTCAGGCATGCACGCGCGCGGAATATCGAT
>FTEG01000544.1_pt1 | contig 8831 bp, 8 predicted proteins | sample 1640171 | NCBI WGS metagenome assembly FTEG01 (sample SAMEA3914816, study PRJEB12502) | metagenome | biome: forest; material: soil | place: USA | collected 2011-09-16 | depth 0.3 m | reverse complement strand
CTGCTGCTGGGCATGTCCCCGTCCGCGAAGTTCATGAACGTCTATGACACCGCGACCGACAAGATGCTCTACACCTGCTGCACGGAGGCCGAAATCGGCACCATGCTCATGGAGGCGGCGCCGGATGGCTCCACGAGCCGATTCTTCATCTCTTACGCAGGCTTCCACGGAATCGTCGCCATTGACGCCAAGACGGGCAAGGAAGCGGTCCGCGTGGCCTATCCGAACCTTCAGGGCACGGCTGGATCCTCCGAGAACTACTTCAACGGCATCACGCAGCCGCAGATTGGTGGCGGCTCCGGTTTCCATGGCGCTGAGATCAGCCCGGACGGCAAGAGTCTGTGGGCGATTTCCGGGAGTACGATCTGGCATTACTCGCTGCCTGAGCTGAAGTATCTGGGCAGCGTGCAGCTCGCAAGGGTCGATCAGGCGGGCAACCTGTTTGCGCCGGCGGTCGAGGGCACGTGGCTCACGGTGGCTCCGGACGGACAGAAGGTTTACGGGGTGAGGCCGGGCCGCAATCTGATGTCCGTCATCGATGCGAAGACGATGAAAGAGGAAGCACTGATTCCGACCGGCGAGTATCCGCTGCACATTTCCGTCTGGCCCAGGGGCACTCCGTAGCACCTGCACACTGATTTTTGAATACGAGGAGACCGTTATGAGAGGCATCAGGCTTTCCCTACTCGCCGCGGGAGCACTCGTTCTCGCATCCTCGGCAGTTCTTTCCCAGCAAAGCACCGATCGGGTGGAGGCGGGCGTCACTGCGCACGGCCTGCCTCTGGGACAGATCAGGCCGATGACCGTGGCGATTGCCAAGCAACTCGTGGCAGCGGCCAGGAAGGCCTCGTGCTCGCCACCGCAGGGCACCTGCAGCGGAGCTTTCTGCGTGGCCGATGACGCGGGCGTCATCGTCTATCTGGAGACGATCGATGGCGTGCTCGCCGGCGGCCCGGAGTTGTGTCAGGAGAAAGCGATCACTCCTGCGCTGTGGCGTCGTACCACGAAGACCTTCGAGGATGCCGTCAACAACAAGACCAATACCTCGTACGCGGACGGCACTTTTCCGCACATGACGACCTCCCCCGGCGGTGTGCCGCTGTTCAAGGATGGCCGAATCGTAGGTGGATTTGGCATCGCCGCGGTGGGGCCCGCGTCCGATCAGATCGACGCAGCGGTGATCGCGGAAGCCACCAAGATCTTCGGCAGCCAGGATCCCACGCACCACTGAGTACTCCAGCCTCGAGGCGCCAGCATGGCCAAACTGACAGTTGCGGCTACGGTTCTGATGATCGCGTGCGCCTCGGCGGCGGTCGCGGCGGACCCGCCTGCGACCTCCCCACAGGCAGTCATGGCTCACCACATCGCAGTGGTGAAGAAGGATGATGTCGAGGGAGTCATGCAGGACTATGCCGCGGACGCCGTATTCGTGACACCCACGGAGACGATCATCGGCAGCGCGGCTATCCGCAAGTTCTTCGAGCATCTCGCCACGGAACACCGCGACTGGAAAGCGTACAACGTCACTCAACAGGTCAAGACCGAAGGGGTGGTGCTGCAGAAGGAAATGACCACCGGCAAGGTCGAGGTCTTTGTCGTGCGTCACGGCAAGATCGTCTTCCAGACCCTGCCCGGATGAGCCAGGGTTGAGGAGATGACAGTGCAGACACTGACGCCAGTCGATGTGGTGATCGTCGGTAGTGGCTGGAGCGGCATGATCATGGCCAAGGAGATCGCCACCCGCACGCCCCTGTCCGTCGTGTTGCTGGAGCGCGGGGGTCCTTTCCGGGGGCTCGCGGCCTACGGCAAGGAGATGGACGAGGTCGACACGTTCATTCGAAAGCGCCAGGCGGGAAGCCCAGCCTACGGCCTGGCGACTACGCGGGCATCCCACAAGGATCGCGCCAACCCGATCCGGCAGTACGGGACCTTCCCCTGGGTTGGTTACGGGATGGGCGGCTCCAGCGACCACTGGGGAGCGACCTCGCCACGCTTCATGCCCGAAGCCTTCGAGATCGCGACTCACCTGAAACATCTGCATGGGGCTTCCAGGCTGCCGCCGGACAATCTGATCCAGGACTATGGGATCACCTGGAAGGACATCGAGCCCTTCTACACTCGAGCCGAAGCCATGATGGGCACGAGCGGCAAGGCAGGCAATCTCAACGGCAGGAAGATCGAGGGAGGAAATGTTTTCGAGGGGCCGCGCTCGAAGGAATTTCCCAACCCTCCGCATCCCATGCTGTACGCGCCGCAGCTGTTCGCCAAGACGGCGAAGGAGCTGGGCTACCATCCCTTTCCGATGCCGTCCTCGACCTTGAGCCGCAACTACACCAGTCCCGATGGAATCAGCCGGATCGGTTGCCAGTACTGCGGACACTGTTCGCTGTTTGGCTGCATGGTGGGGGCCAAGGCGAGTCCCAATTTCACGCTGTTGCCGATCGTGCAGACGAAGAAGAACTTCACGCTGCGCACGCACTCTCACGTGCGGCGCGTCGTGCACAAGGATGGCAAGGCGGTCGGTGTCACCTACGTGGATGAGTCGGGCACGGAGTATATGCAGCCCGCGGACGCCGTAGTCCTGGGGGCGTGGGTGTTCAACAACGCGCGGCTGCTGATGCTGTCGGGGATCGGCGAGCAGTACGATCCGGTCAGCGGCAAAGGGACGCTCGGCAGGAATCCCACTTACGCGGTGCACGCGGGATTGGACTTCTTCCTGGACAAGCCGCAGAACGTCTTCATGGGCAGCGGCGGCATGGCGACGGCCATCGGCGACTTCGGCGGCGATCTGGGAAGCGAGGGTGCGGCAGCGGGGGCCTTCCGTGGAGGCCTGATCTTCTGCTACACGCAGGGAGACCCTCCCGTCATTTCCGCTTTCGGAGCGATTCCGGATGGCGAGGTCGAGCGCAACTGGGGCTCGAAGTGGAAGCAGGCGACCCTGAAGTGGAATGATCGCTACGCTACCTTCCTCAGCACGCAGAATCATTTCCCCTATCGGCAGAACTACCTGGATCTCGATCCGACGTACAAGGACAAGTGGGGCGATCCGCTGCTGCGGGTCACCCTGGATTGGACGGACGCGGAGCGCAAGCAGGCGGCCTACACCGTCAAGAAGCAAGTCGAGATTGCAAAGGCCATGGGCGCGTTGGCCATCAACCCCAAGCCGGTGCCCGCGGCCACCGGCGCAGCGCCACTCATGGTGGACAACCACAGCCATGGGGGAGCCATCATGGGAGCCTCACCGGAGACCAGCGTCGTCAATCCTTATCTACAACACTGGCAAATGCCGAATCTGTGGGTGGTGGGCGGGTCGGCCTTACCGCAGGGGGAGGAGCACTTGACGATGACTGTCGCCGCCCTGGCCTATCGGTCCGCGGATGCCTTCATCGACCGCTATGTGAAGCGGCCGGGACCGCTCGCATGAAACGCAGGCAATTCATCGAGCTGTCCGCCAACAGTCTCGGCGGGCTCCTTGTCTACAGCCTGGCTGGCGTTCCGGAGGTCCTGAACGCGCAACAGGGCAAGGTGAGGGTAGCGCTGCGGTTCTTTACGGAGCCGGAAGCGAAGGTGATCGTCGCGGCTTGCGAGCGCATCTTTCCTGCCGATGAGGCGGGGCCGGGGGCCACGCAGGCCGGTGCGATGGTGTACATCGATCGGCAGCTGGCCGGCCCGTATGGGTCGGACAAGTATCGCTACACACAGCCGCCGTTCGTGGAGTCAGCTCCGGGGCACGGTCACCAGGGGAAGGAAAACCCGAGAGAAATCTACAGAGCGGGAATCCAGAAGCTGGGTGCGGATTTCGCCACGCTGGATGCGACCCGGCAGGATGAGCGGCTCAGGGCCATCGAGAAGTCGTATTTTTTCCAGCTGCTGCGTCAGCACACCATCGAGGGGATGTTCTGCGATCCCATGCACGGCGGCAATGCCAACCTCATCGGGTGGCAAATGCTCGGCTATCCGGGACCGCAGATGGGCTACCGCGAACAGATCGGCAAATACAACGGTGTGGCCTACCGGATCAAGCCGCAGAGCCTGGAACAGGTTCTGGGCTATCCGGTAAAGCCCTGGGAGGATGAAGAGGCGGGCTAGAAGAAGATCGATGTGACCGACTGCAGCCGCTCGATGTCGTGGACGTGCACGCTTCCATACTCTATGGAGATGAGCCCCTCCTCCTGGAAGCGTTGCAGCACCTTGTTGACCGCCTGGCGTGAGGCACCCACCATGAGCGCGATTTCACTCTGCGACAGGCGCACGATGAGGCGAGTCTTGTTTCCCCTGATCACCTTGCTGTGCGCCATCAACAAACGCAACGCAACTCGGCGGGGCAGCTCATCGAGCGTGGAACTGGCGAAATACTCGCACAGCAGCCGCGTGTGGCGGGACATGTGACGAATCAGGCCCTCGCCAAAAGAGGGGTGCTCGGCTCGGAGGCGTTCGCACGCATCACTCCGCAACACCTGAACTTCGACATCACCGTCAGCGGTCGTCGTGTGATGTCGCGGTGCTCCATCGAGCATGCTGCAGATACCGAAGCAGCTGCCGGCTTCCAGCAGCGAGTGCAGAGCCTCGCGCCCGTCGTCACGCATGACGGACATGCGGACGGATCCGGAGACGATACGGTACATCGCATCCCCCGGCTCCGACTGTGAATAGATTCGGGAGCCGTCAGGAAAGTGCCGGCGGCGGGCCACGCGGACGAACGCTTCCTGCGCTTCCACCGCGAGCCACTGGAATATATCAAATGGCGAATAACCCGCTCGGTGCTCACCGAAGCGATCACTTACATCCGGTTCCGCCTTGCCGGCCTCCGCGGAGGGGGTGTGCACGTCGTGAAGCAGAGGTTCAGCCCGATGGGACCGCATTTTCATAAGCCCTCTCGTGGTGAGAGATTGACTGTATCGGGGGATTCGAAGCGGCTACCGTATGGATTGTTGCAGGCTCATCATCATAGCGCCGGCCTTAGAATACTGAACATGGGCAGTGCTAGCAATGCGCGGACCGCGGGCCGCCGCAGCCTCGCAAGGACAGCGGGATCGGTGTCCGGGCGCAACGGCTGTTACCGGTATCATCGCCATGATCGGCGCGCTGCGCCGGCGGGGGAAACGCGTGTCAGGCATCCGATCGAGAGTTAGCGTACTACTGCTCATGGCGCTGCCACTGACTGCATCCGGATCCGAACGGGCTCTGGCCGGTGTGAGCAAACAGCTCGCGCCAACGGGAGCTCTGCGGGCGGCAATCAATTACAACAACCCGTTGCTGGCCCGCAGAGACGCTGCGACCGGGGAGCTCGGCGGACTGGCGGTCGATCTGTCGCAGGAGCTGGCGGGACGCGTGGGCGTACGACTCGAGCTCATCCCCTACGATGCCGCCGGAAAGATCACCGCCAGCGCGGCGGAGGATATCTGGGATATCGCCTTCCTTGCCATCGATCCGATTCGGGGCCAGAACATCGATTTCACAGCCGCCTACATCGAGCTCGAAGGCACGTATATGGTGCCGGCCGTTTCGTCGCTGCATCGGATCGAGGACGTGGACCACGAGGGAGTTCGGATTGCGGTGACGGGCGGCAGTGCGTACGACCTGTTCCTGAGCCGCGAGCTGCGGCACGCTCAGATCGTACGCGCCACGGATACGCCGAAGTCCATGGAGCTGATGCTCGAGCAGAAGCTCGACGCCGTGGCAGCCGTTAGAACCGCTCTCGTAGCTGAGGCACGCCAGGTGCCCGGCATGCACGTGTTGAATGGACATTTCATGACCATTCCGCAGGCCGCCGGTGTTCCCAAAGGCCGGCCTGTGGCGGCCCGTTACGTGAGCGCATTCATCGAGGAGATGAAGGCCTCCGGTTTTGTAGCCGGCGCGCTGAAGAAGTACGGTCACGGGCCGGACGATGCGATCGTCGCTCCACCGGCATCGCCCGCACGGTAGAGGTCTGTATCGCGGACGCTATCGCATGACCAAAGCAGACTCTCTCGCGGAAACCGGGCGTGAGCTACCGGCATCAGATCGCTCTGCGGCCGAGCGGCGCCAGCGCATCGGGGCGATCGTCGCCGCTTCCAGCGGCAATCTGGTCGAATGGTTCGATTTCTACATCTACGCGTTTTGTGCAATCTACTTCGCGCCGTCGTTCTTTCCAAAGTCGGATCAGACGGCCCAGCTGCTCAATACCGCCGCCGTGTTCGCCGCGGGGTTTCTGATGCGGCCCCTGGGCGGGTGGCTGTTCGGCCGGCTCGCCGACCGCAAGGGCCGCAGGACCGCACTGGTCAGCTCGGTTTCGCTCATGTGTGTGGGCTCGCTCAGCATCGCCGTGCTGCCGACCTATGACCGGGTCGGCGGCTGGGCATCGGTGTTGCTTCTCATCGCGAGACTGTTGCAGGGCGTCTCGGTGGGCGGCGAATACGGCTCGGCCGCGACGTATCTCAGCGAGGTCGCGTTGAAGGGGCAGCGAGGTTTCTTCTCGTCGTTCCAGTATGTGACCTTGATCGGAGGTCAGCTCGCCGCGGTGCTCGTGGTAGTCGCGCTGCAGAACGTTCTTACGGAAGCAGATCTCAGAGATTGGGGTTGGCGCGTTCCATTCGCAGTCGGCGCCGCAACCGCGGTAGTGGCGGTGATCCTGCGCTTGCGACTGCATGAGACTACGACGGCGAATATCCGCGGCAACGAGTCCGCCGGTAGTCTCGGCGAGATCCTGCGACACCACAGGCCCGCGTTTCTCACCGTACTCGGGTATACCGCCGGCGGATCGCTGATCTTCTACACTTTCACGACGTACATGCAGAAGTTTCTGGTGAATTCATCCGGAATGTCCATCAAGGCGGCCAGCACGGTCATGACCGGATGTTTGTTCGTGTACATGTGCATGCAGCCGTTTTTTGGAGCCCTGTCGGACCGCATCGGACGGCGCAGAAACATGCTGCTGTTTGGTGCGCTGGGATGTCTGTGCACAGTACCCATTCTCACGGTGTTGCAGAGTGTGTCCACTGCGTGGCTGGCGTTCCTGCTGATTACTCTGGCCCTCGGTATTGTCAGCCTGTATACATCGGTCAGCGCGATCGTGAAGGCAGAGATGTTTCCGATCGAGGTGCGTGCGCTCGGCGTCGGATTTGCCTATGCCGTGTCCAATGCCCTGTTCGGAGGCTCTGCGGAATACGTGGCCCTGGGCCTGAAGTCGATCGGGCATGAGCAGGTGTTCTACTGGTATGTGACCGGCATGATGGCCATCGTTTTCCTGGTCAGCCTGCGCTTGCCGCGTAAGGCGAGCTACCTGGTGGTCGATCCGTAGCGCCAACCGATGCGCACCACCACAACGCACCGGTTGAGCGTCAGCCGGATGGTCGAGGACTGATTAAGAGGAGATGAATATGCGCGAGTTTGACGAAGCCAGCATCACTCGAGCGGTGATCGAGCGGCTCAGCGACTGTAAGGATCCCCGTTTCGTCCGCGTCATGTCGTCGCTGATCACCCGCATCCACGACTTCGTCCGCGACGTCAAGTTGACGGAGGCCGAGTGGCTCGAGGCGATCCAGTTCCTCACGGATGTCGGTCAGACGTGTACCGAGAAGCGCCAGGAGTTCATTCTGCTGTCAGACACCTTAGGGATATCGGTACTCGTGATCACCCTCAACCATCCGACCGGCGGAGAGACCACCGACTCGACGGTACTGGGGCCCTTCTATTGGGAGGGCGCTCCGGAACTGGCCCGCGGCAGCAATCTGGCGCAAGGCGTCAAGGGGGAGCCCGCGTTCTACTCCGGCCGCGTGCTCGGCGCGGACGGCGCACCGCTGGCAAATGCAACGCTCGACATCTGGTCAGGGGACGGCGATGGCTTGTACGACATGCAGATTGCCGAGTCGGGAATGAAGGCGCGCGGCAGAATCCGCACCGACAAGGAGGGTCGCTACTGGTTTCGCTCCATCAAGCCCACGTTTTATCCCGTTCCGACGGACGGGCCGGTCGGGCGGATGTTGCGCAAGATGGGCCGACATCCCAATCGTCCGGGCCATATTCACATGATCGTGTCTGCGCCCGGGCACTCATCCGTGACGACCCATCTGTTCGTTGCCGACAGCGACTACCTGGATTCGGACGCGGTATTCGGCACCAAGGAGTCTCTGGTCGTTGGGTTTGAGCGCCACCCCGCGGGAGTTGCGCCCGACGGGTCACGTCTCGAGACGCCGTTCTATACCGTGGACTATGAATTCCGTTTGGCGAAAACGCTCGGCGAGCCCGTGGCTGTTCGCTAGCCCGTGCCGCCCGGACCGAGCAAGTCGCGCAACAGGGCCACTTCGGCGCCGATCGCCGTGTGCAGCGCTGGATCGACGTCGGGTGCGAATAGCGGGGAGTGGTTCGACGGCAGCTCGGTCCCGGCCGCTCGAGCCTTTTGGAGTTCCTGCGGATCAGCGCCGCCCAGGCTGAGATAGAAGCCCGGGATTCCCTGCTCGACGAATGCCGAGAAGTCCTCCGATGCAGTGATCGGGCCGCCCGTCACGACGTTGTCCTTCGTGAGTGCCCCCTCCAGAGCCGCTAGCAGACGCTGAGTCAGTGTCGCATCGTTGTAGACCGCATCGGCTTTCTCGAAGTGCTCGATCAGAGGCGCACGGGGAGCCCCTGCCGCCTGCGCCTCCGCGTCGGCGATGCGAGTAATGGCCTCCAGGACTTGTTTGCGGACGTCCGGCTTGTAGGTTCGGACAGTGAGACCCAGCTCAGCCTGATCCGGAATGATGTTGTTTTTGGTACCCGCATTGATGTAGCCGACCGTGACCACGACGAACTCGCCCGGCTTCACCTCGCGAGCCGCGATGGTCTGCAGCGCGAGGATGGTGCGTGCCGCAATG
>FTEG01000393.1_pt1 | contig 8894 bp, 8 predicted proteins | sample 1640171 | NCBI WGS metagenome assembly FTEG01 (sample SAMEA3914816, study PRJEB12502) | metagenome | biome: forest; material: soil | place: USA | collected 2011-09-16 | depth 0.3 m | reverse complement strand
TGTCATAATCGGTCGTCCACGAAACCGAAGGTTGCGCGGACCATTCAGCCGCCCAAAGGTGCGCTCCTCCCCCAGCCCCTAGCAGGCAGCCACAGCCGATTGCCGTGGGATACGCCATACGTCTCCTCACGCGCCTTTGGTCCGGGCATTACTCATGGGACGACCACGGTGTCGCCGCTCTGGAGCTGAATGTTCTGTGCGAGTTCCCGCCCACGTGCGACATCCGAGTAGTGGAAGTGCAGAGCTTGCTGCTGGCCATTCTGACGACGCAGGATGACGATATCGTTGATCGCGGCGTACGGAGTGGTCCCGCCAGCGAGCGCGATCGCCTGCATGACGTCGAGCGGGCTGCTGAAGGGGAAGTCGCCCGCGTGAATCACCTTGCCCACGACAAAAATGCGATTGCCACCGATCGCTTTGACCGCCACGGTGACGACGGGATTGGGAATGAAGCGCTTCAGCCGGTCGGCGAGTACCGACCTGACGTCTTCCACCGTCTTTCCGACGGCATCGACTTCACCGGCGAGCGGAAATGAGAAGCCGCCATCTGGCCGGACGAGGACCTCTGCCGTCAGGTCGGTTTCCTTCCAGACAGAAACCGTAATGACATCGCCCGGTTGCAGCCGGTAGGACGCCAACGTCGCCGGCGTCGGCACGAAACCGGCGGGTGTCGAGGCTCCACCAGCGGCGGCCGGCTCGGCCCCAAAGCCGGGACAAGCAAGCGCAAACAACAGCAATGCGATAGTAACCCGCGTTGAAATCATTGTATTTTTCGGTGTAGAGATGGTCGGGGCACGCGTGCAGCGTGCCCCGAGGCGGACGAATGTCATACTAAGCGCCATACATGACGCTTTCGTTTCCAAAAAAACGCGGCGCTGGAATGCGCCGCGTCAAGCCGCGGTTATCAGGCCGCAGCGGTTCCCGTCAACTCGAGAGGACGTGCAGCTCGCGCCAGTCCGACCACCACGAACATACCGGTCAGCAGCAGCCAGCCACTGGCGGGCAGCGGAACGGTTGGGGCGAAGGTCAGCAGCATCGAGTACAGCCCCACATCCAGCGGGCCGCCCGCCGTCGCGGCGACGTGGGCAAAGTAGGTACCGGCGCCAACATCAAAGGTTGCCGAATCACTCGTGAGGCCGGTTCCGCTGAACGAGGCGAGCACCTGGTTCGCCGAGGTCGCCGAAAAGCTCAGTGCACTCAGCGCCGCCGGCCAGTTCAGGCTCTGAAGGGACACCGTCACCGTACCGGCGGTGGGCGCTGTGAAGGAGTCCACCGTCGATTCTGTGTTGGTGACGAGCGTCGTCTGCGCTAACAGAATGCTATTCGCCCAGGCGTGCGGCGCCATGGAGAGACCGGCCACCAGCAGCGGGGCTAGCAAACCGAGCCTCCGTGACGTTCGTTTCACTTCGGTCGTCTTCTTCGTAGTCATCGTCTTCATAAAATCTCCCTTTCATCCTTCCGCGAGCTTCGGTTGCTCCCCGCCCACGGCCAGGCGTAAGGACGCCTCTCGCGGGACGAGCGCTTCGGAAACGGCGCGGTAAACGTATTTGGCGTAGAGGTATTGGCGGAGCGACTCGGATAGCTCGGCGGCGGTCTGTTCCCGCCGTTCCGAGCGATCGAGCTCGCTCAATTTCAGTGCGGCGTACGGTTCCTGACTCCCCGTCAGGGCCAGCAACGCGATGTCATCGCGCTCGACGCGGCGCTCGATATCCACCCCACCGTTGATGATGGTTTCGAGTCTCGAAGCATCGATCTCGAAGAAACGCAGCAACTCCGCTCCCGATTCGACGAATACGGGCACGAGGTTGCGGCCGTTAGCTTCCGGGTCGTAGAGCGGCCCGAGTCTCGCCAGCATGCTTTTCACCGCGAAACGGATGACGTCGGAGTCGCGGACGCCGAGGCGGCTCGCGACCTTCTTCACCTTCCGAACATCCGTGCTGTTCATACGAATCGACACTGCTTGTTTGCGACTTTCAATCACGGGCAGACCACCCTTGTAAGCGGATTGTTGTGCTGTGCTGCGTAACTTGTAGGCGGTTTGTTGTCCCGCCTTAGGTAAAATGTAGTCAGGCAGTGTTGCAGTCCCTTGTCGTTTCGATGACGTTCAAGCCGCTTTTGGATGTGAGGCGACCGACAGGGGTGGTCGAGGTGAATGCGGCCTTGGTCTGACCAGAAAGGAATGGGACCGGCCGGCGACGGAATTGCAACGGCAACAATCGGCGGCTACGCCGGGGCCTTCCTTGCGGAAAAGGAGAAAGGCTGGCGATTAGATTTCGGGATAGCGGGGGCGTTTGCCGGGTTCGTGGCCGCAATGAACGCGGGGATCGGCAGCTTGGTGGCGGCGGGCAACAACCGCTCTAAACGGGACGTCAGGAACCGGCGTGTGTTACCCGGTGTAGTGTCGGTGGGGGCGATCTATGACGCGGCTTACGGCTCGGTGCGCGTCGCGATGGACGTGTGCGCGTGCTGGCCATAAAGGCGACCCAAGGTGGCGAACGCGGTAGCCCACCACCCCGCGGATCGTGCTGCCTAACCCGTCTTCGATGCACCGATCGCCGGGTCGCTCATGCTGTCCCTCCCGGTTTCGACGTGACCTGCCAGACGCTGTCTGAAACCGCCCTCGGACTCGCATTCGATGCTGAAGTCATACCAGCCGAACGAGCTCTCGAGGTGCCAGCGATGGCTCAGGCGCTCTCCGGGGTGCAAGGAACGTGTGATGATGTCGTTGCTGTAGGCCTCGGCGATGCGCACGGAGCGCGCTGAAGCGCCTTGGTTGCGGATTTCCAATACGACACCACCGCGATCGACATCGTAAATGATCCGCGTATCCAGATTGACGCAACTCTCGCCCAGGAAGCTTCCCTTGAACGCGCGAAAGAAGCCGTTGGGGCCGTAGACAGAGAGGTCATATTCGGTCTGGCCGGTGGCCGGCAACCCCCAGGTGTCGGAAACTTGCGCCTGCGGCCCGACGGTGTAGGTCCAAGGGCCCCTCTCATCGCCACTGCCGGAACGCACATGGAAGACCGCAGCCGATTTTCCGGAGTTGCCGAAGTGAATGTTCACCGTGCCGTTCGAACGGTCGGTTGCTGCATGTACGTGCAGTTCATACGGCACCGCCCGAGCAGGCCGCACCCCTGCTTCCTGAGCTGGCATCGCCTGTACCACCGGCGGCGTGGGCACATAGTCCGGATGTCGGTCCGAATCCGGGGGCATGTAAGCGACGGTGCTTGGCAATGGCACACGAACCGCATTCGGCGTCGCGAAGTTGAAAGCGGATGTGAGATCTCCACAGACGGCTCGGCGCCAGGGCGTGATGTTGGCCTCACGCAAACCGGGATAATCCGGACCAAAGCGCCGTTCGATGAACCGGATGAGCGACGTATGGTCGAAGACTTCCGAATTCACCCAGCCGCCCTTGCTCCAGGGAGAGATGACGATCATAGGCACTCGCATTCCCAGGCCATACGGGCCGGTGGGATACGCAGCGTTTCCCGGAAATATTTCGTTGGTCGTGCTCACGGTCGACAAGCCTTCCGTGCGCGACTGCGGTGGAGTCGGTGGAACCATGTGATCGAAGAAGCCGTCATTCTCGTCGTACATGAGCAGGAATGCGGTTTTGGACCAGACCTCGGGATTGGAGGTCAGCGCATCGAGTATTTGGGACACATACCAGGCGCCGTAGTTCGCGGGCCAGTTCGGGTGCTCGGTATAGGCCTCTGGCGCGGCGATCCACGATACCTGCGGTAGCTTGCCTCCGAGAACATCCGCTCGGAGGTCGTCGAAAAGCGTCCCGCCGGAGGAAATGTTCGTTCCGGTTCGGGCATTCTGATAGAGCCCACTGCCAGCTGGTGCGTTCTGATACTGATGAAAGTAGAGGAGCGAGTTGTCCCCGTAATTGCCGATGTAGGCATCGCTCGTCCAGCCCCAGAACCCGGGCGCGTCCAATCCTGTGCCGATATCCTGGTAGATCTTCCAGGACACGCCGGCCGCTTGCAGAAGCTCCGGGTAGGTTGACCAGTCATAGCCGGCTTCCGCGTTATCGATGACGGGTCCACCGCCTCGGCCATCGTTGCCCACCCAACCGGTCCACATGTGGTACCGGTTGGGATCGGTCGGACCTAACAGGGAGCAGTGATAGGCATCGCAGACGGTGAACGCATCCGCCAGCGCATAATGAAACGGAATGTCGCTTCTCGTCAGATGCGCCATCGTGGTCATGCCCTTGTTCGGCACCCACCCGTCATATTTGCCCCCATTCCATGCTGCGTGTGTGCTCGTCCAGTCATGCGCGAGGTCTTCGAGAAACTGGAGGCCCAGATTCGCAGCGGTCGGGTGGAATGGTAAAACGTAGCCGGCACCATTGGCCTGATGCCACACGGGTTGTCCGGACGGCAGTGTGATCGCGCGTGGATCACCGAAGCCCCGCACCCCCCTGAGGGTGCCGAAGTAATGATCGAAGGAGCGATTCTCCTGCATCAGGATGACGATATGCTCGATGTCAGCAATGGTGCCCGTACGATGATGCGCAGGAATTTCGAGCGCCCGGGTGATACTCGGCGACAATGCTGCGCCGAAGGCCCCCGTGCCCAAGAGCCTGAGGAACGTGCGGCGATCGGCAATCATGGGCAACCCTCGCTGGGAAATCGGATTTGATGTTCGATCCCCGAGGATAACCATCCATCCGTTTCGGATTTGTGACGCCAACGCGGTCGCAAAGAAGGGCGGCAAGCGTGGCGTTAGCGCCAACTCTTGCTATGAGCAAGACGATGTTATCTATCGGTCGCAGTGGCAGGCGAGATCTGCGCAATACTTACGGATTCCACTTACGTTGTGCGTTTGGAACTCCAAGCAGCGCGAATTAGCGTGCTCGCTGCGATATCCGCGGCCCGAACGGGGCGGCGAGCGGCTCGCCGATGAACAATCCCTGGGCGGGCATGGCGACGCTCTTCCAGTAGGCCTCGATCAGCGAGTCGCCCGCGAGGTAGTGCCCCATGGCTACCGGTATGGCCGGAAATTTGCCAAGGATGTTGCACGGTTCGACTACCGTGCCGTAGCTTCCGGTCGCACCGGCTTCGAGCCAGCGAAGACTGCTCATCTGCGGACTGTCGGTCAGCATGCCACCGAAGGAGGTGAGGTGATCAGCCATCGCTCCCGGTAGAAACCGGTTGCTCGTAAGATCCGCAACGCTGCTCGCGCCGATGAAATAAAAGATGACGTCAGAGCGGTTCTCGAGCGGCGGACCTTTCACGATGTCGACATGGACTGGGGTCTGCGCCGCAACCACGGTTGCCTGGCTGTACTCGGCGGATCGCACATTGCGGGGCGGGTCGTTGGTCAGAAGAAGGTAGGCGGTGCCTCGCGGGGCGGCACCGTCCGCGCTCACACCACGATCGATCAGCGCCTTGGCATGTTGGAAGTCGAGCGCCGCGATACTCATCGCCGGACGCACGTGGAGATCCGTGAAGGGTCTCGCGGTGGAGGCATTGAAGTACGGGTTGAGCGGTGTCGCGCTGCATCCACCGGAGCACAGTTTGTCGTCTGGCCCGACGGCAAACGCATACGTGATCGAAACGCAGCCAACCCGATAAGGGCGTGCCCACGTCAGAGCATAGGCCTGGATGCGCGACCCGATTTGTCGCTCCACAGCGGCCTTCAGGGGGATGAATTCGTTCTCAGGCAGATCGTCGCGCTGGTAGTCGAAACTCACGCGCGCGACATTCTTCCGCGCAATTCGTCGCGCCCGTATGTAGTAGTTACCGACCGCCACACTGAGTGGATCTGCGGTGTTGATGACGACCGCAAGATCCGCGGCATCGAGCCGCCGGACGGCGGCCTGCCCCTGGGGTGTCATCTCGTCCGGTGAAGTCGCGAAAGGTGCTGGCGAGGCACTGTCCGGTAGCGATGTGAGCATGGACATCATAGCGCCCAGCGGCGCCAACATCGCTAACAGCGCCCATCGCATCGTTCAAGGATGAGCGGGCGTGTTTGGTGGCGCCAGCTTCTGGCTCTTGAGCTTTTCCCGATACTCCTGCACGACGTTCTCCATTGAGACTTCGTTGAGACCCGTCAGGGGCTCCTTCTGGCCGAGTGCAGCCCAGACGCCCTTTTTCTGATAGCGACTCAGCAACTCCTGGGAATACTCGAAGAGCTGCAGGTTTTTGGCCTCGCAACTCGCACCGGCGGCCTTGCTCTGCTCCAGATCCTGCCGCACCCGCTTCAATTCGGATTCCCGTGACGCAAGTTGCCCCTCGGTGTCGCGATGTTGGGTCGTGAGAGCGCCGAGCTGGCGACTCGCGTCCTCGAGTTTTCGGGTGAGCTCCGCCTGTGCTGCCGCGGAAGCCTGTAACTGGGTACGCAGTGACGCCGTTCCGGCCTTCGAGCTGTTGCGGGCGGTCGCCAGTTCTTCCGATGCCGCTTTCAGTTTCTGCTCGGCGTCCAATTTCGCCCGCGCGAGCTGGCTGTTATCCGATTGACTTTGCCGCAGTGCCTCCTGGGCGCGACGCAACATCTCGCGCTCCCGAGCGTCCCTGGTGTCGGTATCGGCAGCGAAGGCCACGCCTGTAAGGGCCAGCATCAGCATCGCACCGATTAACGTGGCCGTCTGTTTACGCATGGCAAGCTCTCAGAAAGAGGCGATGAGGTCGATCTGCAGGACATCGATCGCCAGCGGCAGTCCGTCGATCTGTTTCGCGCTGAACCAACGGAGCCCGATCGTGCTGTTGGATTCAAACGCATAGCGTGCACCCATAAAGTAGCCCGTGGCGTCAGTACCACCCAGCCGGAAGTCAGAGTCGGTAAAGGCATCCACCACCGCATTGCTCTCGACATGACGATAGCCCACGTATGCATTCCAGGAGTTCCGGCGAGCGAACGTGCGATCGCCGAACGTCGCGCGTGCCTGCCATCCTGTCGTCTGCTCGGGAAGGGTGAGTCCCGTTCGCGCGAGAATTTCGGCGCGATTGAAGCCGAGGTTCTTCACGTAGTCCGCGTCGATGAACACATGCTTGCCGGCGAAGGCCGCCAGATCGAGTGTCGACGACAGGTTCGCCTCGTGGAACTTCGAGGCGAGACCGATGAGATAGTTCTGGGTTCCGTTGACCGTGTTGGAAAGCTCGTTGATGTCGAACACCGAGTTGCCCTTCTGCCGGAAGGGCGCCGCCGTGAGGTTGTACACGGTCGACACGACCGTCGGATTGGGGGTGCCTTCGATGTGGCGATAGTCATAGAGCGCCGCGGCCAGTGTCCAGGATATCCCGGAGGTGGGCAGCCACTTGAACCCGGCCTGACCCGCCCACAGCCATTTGCTGTGTGAGCTCGTCAGGGGGGTCGGCTCGACATCCTGTATCGGGAAGGCGCCGGCTGTCAGGAAGGGTTGGAAGCTCTCGCCGAACTTGGGCTTCAGGCCAGCAACAGCGCCTTCCAGGCTCAGGTCGTCCCCCCACACGAGAGTCGTGGGAGCGAAGAAAGGATTGCCCACCCGGCCACCGGCGAAGTACACCCACGACGTCGGATGATACGAAATGTACGCGAGATCGAAACCGACCGTGGAGCGGGTGTTGTAGTTACCCAGATTCTGGTTCTCGGTGCTCGGGTCGCTGCCATTGCCGACGGTGCCCGTCGTCAGCCGCAAGGCCGCTGTGACTGTGTTCCCCAGCTGTGCCTCTGCACCAAAGCGCACGCGCAAGCGCAGGCGGTTGCGTGGGTCGGCGGTGTTGTTGATGTTATAAGCGCCGTTTGGCGGCAGTTGCAACACCTCCGGTGGGGCGTTTGGTATGTTGTCGTTCGGAAACCGATCGCGCTGGAAGCGGAACCGCACGTCGCCGGCGAACGAGATGCGATGCAGCCAGTCCGGATAAGCGCCCGGCTCGCCCCAGCGCTCTTGCTTCGCCTGTGCCAGGACTTCCGCCTTCACCTCGTCGCGAATCTGCTGTTTGACGACTTCGGGCACGTAGGGAACGCGTATCACGCCAGGCTCGACTGCGCCGGAGCCGGGAGCATTCGCCGGATTGGCGGGAGCTACAGTGGCCGGCGCAGCGCCTGCGGCCGGAGCAGTTCCCCTAGCCGGGGCAGTCCCCGCGACGGGCGGTGTCCCAGCGGCTGCGGGCGCTCCCGCGGTCGCCGGGCCCGACTTACCGGCTTGTTCGGCCTTGCGGATGATCTCGTCCGCTTTTTCCTTCGTCAGCACGCCTTGCTCGACCAGCGCTTTCACCAGGGCGATGGTCGTGTCGCGCAGACTGCGCACGTCCTCGAGCTCATCCGCCGTCGCCGTTGCGCACGCGGCGACGGGAAGCAGCAGAAGGAGCGGGCGAAGCCATCGGGTGTTCATACGGAAGTCCTGTTATAGATTGATTTATCGAACGGTCGATCGCGGTGTTGGGAATGCTGCCGCCAGCGCCATCAGCGCTCGCTGATCTCCAGGCCCACGGGCATCGGCAGGTCCTGGGCCGGGGCCTCGGGAACCCTTCCCAAAGTCGACATGACAGAGCGCAATTTCGCCTCGGGGTCGCCGCTGATGCCGCGGATCTCATAGCGCTCGATCGCGCCGTCAGGTCGCAGCCACAGGAAGATCCTGGCATTCGGAACCCGCACGTTGCGTCGCGCGAGCTCCTCCTGAATGAGCTGCGCGACGCGGCCCGCGTACGCCGCGAATTGCGCGCCGTTGCCGATATCGCCGCCGATGTAGTCGTTCTTGACCTCACCCGCGGCGAACGGACTGGGCCCTTCACCGGCCTGGCCCTCCATCTTCAGCTGCTGCGGCTCGGGGGGCGTTTCGACTTTCTTGTCGAGTTGCTGCTTGGACTCGGTTTTCGGCTCGATTTTCGGCTTGTCGGGCGGGGGTGGTGGTGGCGGCGTGTCCGGCAGCAACGCGATCTTCGCGGCCTGGCGGTGCGGGC
>FTEG01000481.1_pt1 | contig 8985 bp, 5 predicted proteins | sample 1640171 | NCBI WGS metagenome assembly FTEG01 (sample SAMEA3914816, study PRJEB12502) | metagenome | biome: forest; material: soil | place: USA | collected 2011-09-16 | depth 0.3 m | reverse complement strand
GGATGACGTATTCGTTCGGCCGCCCCGGCGATTTGTCGGGAGACGCGGCGGATTCAGTCGGCGGCGGGCCGGTTCCAACGACAGCAGCGTTGTACGCGGCGTTCGCGAAAACGATGGGCACCGCGTGCTTGCGAGCGGCTTCGACCAGTTGGGCGATGCGCGGGAAGGCCTTCCCCTGCACATCGATAACCACCAGAACCGGCTTGCCTTCGATCAGTCCGCGGACAGGTTTGTTCATGGCTGTTCAACCTACTCCCAGGGCCGCGGCATCATAGGCAAAGAGCGCCGGCCAGTTCTTCGGTGGACGGATTTCCGCGATATCGCGGCGTCTCGAGGTTTGCAGAAGTTCGTATCACGAACGACTGTTCGCAATTCTAACGTCCAGCCGGACGACATTCAAGTCACCTGCGGCAGCCAGGCAGCGGCCGTTGCTGCGCGCTTTTTCGGTGCACGCGCGCACCACATTGCACATGTTGTTCGCATATAGAACTCTTGTTTCTATTGCGAATTGATGATTGAATCGGCCGTGACTGTTGATTTGCCGTCGTAAAAACCCAAGTAATTTCACAACGAGGGCTTCCTCCTTGAAAACCAAGCCTCCCGCCAAATTGATACGTGCCGGTCTACTCGCGGGCTCGGCGTTATGTAGCGCCGGCGCGCCGGTGCTCGAGGCGGTGGCTACCGAGTCGGTAGATCCGCTCCAGTCCGCGCAGAACGAATCGAGCGAGCTGGAGGCCATCGTCGTGACCGCGACGCGACGCGCAACCAACGTGCTCGAGATTCCTTACAATATTTCGGCGGTCACAGGCGACACCCTGGAGAAGCTCGGTGTCAGCGATATCACGCAACTCTCGCAAGTGATGCCGGGCCTCGACTATCCCAATCAGGGCGCGGGACGTGACGCTTTCACACAGCCGATCATTCGCGGCTTGAATCTGTCATCGCCCACCAACCAATACTATCCGCCCGGCGAGGTCGCTCCCGTATCGACCTACATCGGCGATACTCCGGTGACGGGGCGCTTTCCGGTGAACGATCTGGAGCGCGTCGAGGTGTTGCGTGGACCGCAAGGCACGCTGTACGGCGCAGGCGCGATCGCGGGCACGATCCGCATGATTCCGAACGACCCCAGGATCGGCGAGTTTTCCGGCAGGTTCGAATCGAACGCGTCGAGCATCGATAACAGCCACGCCCCGAGCTACGGCTTCGACGGTGTCGTCAACGTGCCGATCAACGACATGCTGGCGTTCCGCCTCTCCGGCGAATACCAGAGAGACGCCGGCTATATCAACTACACCAACGTCGTGGAGCGACAGACCAGCTCACCCCTCAGCGCCCCCGTACTCGCGAATCCGAGCGACGTCGCCGGCAGCCCCGGTATTCGCACCAGCGTCGGCGGGGCGAACTGGTCCGAGAACTACGGCGGTCGCGCTGCCTTGCTGATCCAGCCGACCGATGGCTTCAAGGCCGTTCTCTCGTTGCGCTACGAGCACGAACTGGGCGGCGGCAACAATGGCGTCAGTTACGGTGTCAAAGGGGGGACGGACGCGATCTTTCCGACCATCACCCTGGCGGCGCCCGGCAAGTATGACAACCTGAATTATTCGACCGAGCCGTACTGGCACGACGCCAGCCTGCCGACGCTCGATGTGAGCCGGGACCTGGGGTTCGCGACCCTATCGTCGAACACTTCGTATTTCGACGAGCATGGCACCGCCGTCAGCGATCAAACCTTGCTCACTGCGCTGTTCGCCCCCGCCATTGCCGTCTACTACACGGGCATGCCGGTGTTTCCGCGATTTACCGCCTCGGACGTCCTCAGCACCACGCAACGAGACTTCACCGAGGAATTGCGCCTGGTCTCGAACGGCAAGTCCACGATCGACTATGTCGTCGGCCTGTTCTTCCAGCACCACGAAGATTCATACTCTACGCTGGCTTACACCCCCGGCGCCGCCGCATGGGATGCCGCCACTCCGGCGCCCATTGTGCCCATCGTGGTGTACGCCAATGATTTGGGATTTTTCGAGGATACGCAGAGAAGCTCTCTGGACCGGGCCTTATATGGCGAGGTGACCTATCATGTGACGCCGACGATTCAAGTGACCGGCGGCGGCCGCTTCTTCTGGCAGGCCAGCGCCACCAGCAGTCAGATCGGCTCCAGCGCCTTTGCCGTCAATGTCACGGACTCGAACACATTTTCGGACCATGGCGAGCTGGGAAAAATGAACGCGTCATGGGACTACGTGAGGGATCACCGTGTGTACGCGACCTTCTCGCAGGGCTATCGCCCCGGCGGCGCCAACGGGATTCCGCTGGCGGGAGGCATGGCGGAGGTCCCGGCGCTTCGCACCTATAGTCCCGATCACGTCAACAACTACGAAATCGGCGGCAAGGGCAGCTTCGGCTCGATGCTCGCGTACACTGTCGATATCTATGACATGGAACTCCAGCGGGCGCAGCTCAGCACGGTCACGCCGAGCACCGGATTCCCCGTCGTAGTGAACACGAACGGCGCCCGCACACGTGGCGCCGAATTGGAGCTCAACGGACGGCTGATCGATCATCTCTCCTACCGCGCAGGCTATTCGTACACCGATGCCAAATTGACGCAAGCATTTGCCATCGCCACCGCCAACGACGGAACCATCGGCGGCGTCGCGGGCGCCCGCCTGCCGGGCAGCGCCGAGGTGTCCTGGTCGGGTTCGTTGACTTACGATCTGCCCATCGGCAATTTCACTCTGGCCACCACGGCGGGCGTGTCGCATAAAGGCTCCGTCGGCAATAGTCTGCCGTCGGCCAACAGCTACTTCACGCTGCCGGGTTATACGCTCGCCAATCTCAACGTGACGTTGAGCGAGAACAGTTGGCATGTTACGGCCTTCGCCAACAACGTGACAAACGAGCTCGCCTTTACCGCGGGCAACGGGCCGAAGGGACCGGCAGGCCCGCAGGGTGCCCTGGCCTTCATCGAAACCCCGCGAGAAATCGGTATGCGAGTCGGCTATGACTTCTAATCGCCGCGGGTACCGCGGCGCGTTGTCCGCCGTGCCGTGGATCTTGGCTGCCGCCGCGGTCTCGACCCCGCCGTTGCGGGCGGCTGCCGCCCGTCCCGAAGTTCGAGTAGGCACCGGCCGGGTCAGTGGCGTCGCGGCAGCGGGTGTTGTCAGCTTCAAGGGCATTCCCTATGCCGCGCCGCCGATCGGGGAGTTGCGGTGGCGGCCGCCGGCGCCACCGGCAGCGTGGGCAGGCGTACGCGATGGCGCGTCGTTCGGGCCCACCTGCCCGCAAATGTCACGATCCACCGACTGGACCTCGAGCACCAGCGAAGACTGTCTCACCGTCAACGTGTGGAAGCCACAACGCCATGCCGCGCACGCTCTGCCGGTGATGGTATGGATCCACGGCGGAGCCTTCATCAGCGGTGCCTCCGCCTTGCCGTGGTACGACGGCGCCAATCTTGCCCGGCACGATGTCGTCGTGGTCAGCTTAAATTATCGCGTGGGTCGCTTGGGCTTTTTCGCCCATCCCGCCATTACCCGTACCGCCGGCAGCGACGAGATGCTCGGTAATTACGGGTTCATGGATCAGGTGGCGGCGCTCGAGTGGGTGCAAGCGAACATTGCCGCCTTCGGTGGCGACCCCAAGAACGTTACGATTTTCGGACAGAGTGCGGGCGGGTCGTCGGTGGATATGTTGATGCTCGCGCCGCCCGCCAAGGGCTTGTTCGCCAAGGCCATCTCACAATCCGGATTTCCGCGTTGGGGCGGTAAACCGCTGCGCGGCGTAGCCAATTCCGCCGAGGACAACGGCGTTGAATTCGCGACCCAGAATCACATCACCGGTGACTCGGCGGAGACGGCGGCGAAGCTACGCGCCTTGCCGCTGCGCGACGTCATGGAATCGGAGCCCCCGATCGATATAGATCGTACGACGCCCGAGCCCATCGTCGATGGCCGCTTCCTCGTCGGCAATGCAGCCTCCCTCCTGATCGACGGCAAGCTTGCCGCGGTGCCGCTGATGCTCGGCGGCACGAGTTGCGATGCCAGCATTTTTGGCGACGACTATCTCGCATCCTTCACTTTCGCCGAGCCCAAAGGACAACCCTTCGAGTCCCTGTATCGCGGTGCTCCCCGCGACGCCACGGTCGAAGCACTGACTGACCGCATCGAAACCGAACCCGCCCGTTTTCAGGCCAGAGCGCACAAAGCCACGGGCCAACCGGTTTGGGTTTACTACTTCGACTACAAGCACGAACCGCGCCATGCGGGTGAATGTGCGGGTGCCCCGCATGCGGCGGACATCCCCTTCGTATTCGGCAATCTGGCGGCGACGCCCCTCCCCGGCATGCCCGACCAGAGGAGCCGGCTCACGACAGCCGATCGCCGCCTGAGCAAACTGCTCATGCAGTACTGGCTATCCTTCGCGAGACGCGGTGATCCCAACGGCCCGGGCAGACCGCATTGGTCCGCATTCGATCTGGAGGGAGAGCCCGTGATGGTCATCTCTTCCAAGGAAACAGCGGAGCGTTTGAACTACCGCAAAGCGCAGCTCGATTGGATCGAATCGAAGCTCACCCAGCCCGCGGTCTGGTAACGCGGGCCGGATGCCGTCGAAGAAGAGTCATACTGGAGAGTCAGGTGCCCGACTTGCGTTCGTAGACAACTTTGCCCCCCACAAGGGTGATATCCACCCGGGTCGAGAGAATCTGCTCCGCCGGCTCGGTGAGCAGGTCGTGGTCGAGGACAATCATGTCCGCGAGCTTGCCGACCTCCAGGGAGCCTTTCTTGTCTTCATCCCAGGCGAGATAGGCGGCCTCGCGTGTATAGAGCCGGACCGCCTCCTCACGTGTGACGGCTTCCTCGGCTCCCAACACGTGGCCATCCGGGCCGCGCCTCGTGATCGCCGCATACAGCCCCACCATGGGACCGATGGGAAGGTTGTCGCTGCCGAAGGCCAGTTTCACGCCATAGTGCAGCGCAGTTGCCAGGGGGTTGATGTGTTCCAGTCGATAACCATCGAGCGTCGACTCGTAGCGGCCTTCGAGGTTGTACAGAAAGTTGGGTTGTGCCGCGGCGTACACCTGATCACGAGCGATCATCTGCATGGTCGCGACAGAGGGGATCATCGTGAAATGAGCGAGGAACCAGCGATGGTCGGTCTTCGGGTGCGCGGCGAGCTCCTTGTCGTAGACCCCCGCCATTGTCTCGATCGCCGCATCACCGATGGCATGGATGCCGAGTTGCCAGCCGAGGGCGGCGGAGGTTGCCACCATCTCCTTGGCCTGCTCTTCGGTCATGAGCGCCTTGCCCCGAAATCCGGGCAATCCCTTGTAGTCTTCCTTGGTAAAGGCTGTGGGTCCGGTAAATCCGCCGTCGTACGGGGTCTCACCGATGGGGCCGAGCTTGATCCGGTCATCGCCGTATCCGGTGTGGTACGGAAAGGCTTTGAGGCGCTCGGCGCCCGGGTAGGCGATGTAGGCCGTCAGGCGCGGCAATTGCGGACCCAGCTGCGCGTAAATCGATTGGAGCTGCCGCCAGGTGTGTTCGGCCGCAGTGCCTGCGATTCCGCCTTTGCCCACGGGCTCGTCGTCGAGCGACGTCCACGCTTCCATGAAGCTCGTGATGCCGAGACTCAACAGCCCCTCGAGGTTCTTGACATAGCCAGGGCGTAACTGCTCGAACGTATCGGGAGGAACCAGTCGCAGCAGCAGTTGGGTTCGCTCCCGGATGATGCCGCTCGGATGGCCGGCCGGATCGCGCTCGATCAGGCCGCCTTCGGGGTTTGGCGTTGCTGATGTGATACCGGCGCGGGCGAACGCGAGGCTGTTGCCCACTGCACTGTGTGAGCCCGCCCTGACCAGGACCACGGGATTCTCAGGAGCCGCCTTGTCGAGGTCGACCATGGTGAGATTGCGCTTCTCCTCGAGAAGCGCCTCATCCCAGCCGTATCCGCCGATCCATTCACCTGGTCCTAACTCCTTGGCTTTCGCGGCGACCATCGCCTGGATCGCCGCGATCGACTTCGCCTTGGCCGGTTCTATGTCCCTGTGCGAAAGGCCCGTGAGATGCAAGTGCGTATCAATGAAGCCGGGCATGAGCACGCGCCCCTGCAGATCGATGCGCTGTAACGCCGTGTAGTGTCGCGCGACTTCGCGTCCACCGACCGCAACGATCTTACCGTCCTTCACCGCCACGGCGGACTGGATCGAGAACTTGCCGTCCACGGTGAGCACTTTGCCGTCGAACAGCACCAGATCGGCTGGCTCCGTGGCCCGCGCCGTACCCTGAGTCAGGAGCGCTGCATACAGCAGCGCTCCGCTGGCACGAACGGATCCCGGATGTCTCATGAACCCCCTGCGATCAATCCCCGGACAGGTTTGTTCATGGCTGTTTCAACCTACTCCCAGGGCCGCGGCGTCATAGGCGAAGAGTGCCGGCCAGCCGCCGGTATGAAGAAATACGACCGTCTCGCGCGAGGCGATCCGCCCGGTCCTGATATGGTCGATGAGACCGTGCATGGCCTTACCGGAATACACAGGGTCCAGCAGCACACCTTCGGTGCGGGCCACCAGCGAGATGGCGTCGCGGCAACCTTCCGTCATGGCTCCATAACCCGCTCCGATATAACCGTCGTCCACGCACAGATCCGACACGACCGGTCGCCGTGCGAGGCCGAGCGCTGCTGCCGCGGCCTGCGTCGCGACCGGAATCTGCTCCAACAGATAATCGCGATTCCGGCTGACGCTGATCCCTACGACCTGGTACGAAGCGCGCTGATTGAGTGCGCCCAGAACCAGGCCGGAAAAGGTTCCTCCCGATCCCACCGCGACATACAGGCGCGCGGGCTGAACCGCCAGGTCCGCCAGTTGCGCCAGCAATTCTTCGGTCGCACTGACGTAGCCGGCCATGCCTTCGGGACCTGACCCGCCCAAAGGTACGACAAAAGGTCGCCTGCCCTGCTTGCGCAGGTCTTCCGCTACATCCTCGACCGCCGTGCCGAATTCCCAGCGCGGCGAGGTGTCGACGGTATGGACGGTGGCGCCGTAGAGATGATCGAGCAGCAGGTTCCCCGTGGGCAGTCGCGGCTCGCCGGGCTCGCCTCCCAGGACGAGGACGACGTGCAGTCCCAGGCGGTTGCCGATAGACGCCGCGATGCGGGCGAGGTTGGACTGAAACCCGCCGCAGACGACGAGTGAGTCCCTCCCTTCCGCGACCGCGCGGCCGATGACGAATTCGAGCTTACGCACTTTGTTGCCGCCGAGCGCCACACCGGTCAGGTCGTCGCGCTTGAGAAAGATGCGCGGCCCGCCGAGGGATTCGCTCAGGCGTCGCGCCTCTTCGAGCGGAGTGGGAAGTTGCGCGAGCCGCAGACGCGGCAGCGTATCGACCAGACCTGGCGCGCGAGTCGTGATTTCAGCGGGCATGCGGGGCATCACGACCGGAGCAGCGACACGGCCTGAACCTGTGTGAATTCCAACAATCCCTCGGCGCCATTCTCGACACCGATGCCGGACCATTTGTGGCCGCCCGTCGGCGCCGCAGGGACGACCACCAGGTGTTGATTGATCCAAACGGTACCGCAGTCGAGTCGACTCGCAAGGGCCCTCGCCCGCTCGGTACTGCCGCTCCACAGGGACCCCGATAAACCGTACTGCGTGGCGTTGGCACGCTCGATCGCGTCATCGACGTCGGTAAAGCGAAGTAGCGGCAGCGCCGGCCCGAACTGCTCTTCTGAAACCAGTCGCGCATGATCGGGAAGGTCCTCGAACACCGTGGGCGCGAAGAAATACCCGCGCGATCCCGTCCGAGCACCCCCCACGCGAATACGGCCGCCAGCCGCCTTCGCGTCGGCAACCAGTTCCTCCACGCGTCGCAGCTGCGGCTCGGTACTCACCGGGCCGAGCTCCGAAGCCGGGTCGAGTCCGTCGCCCACCCGTACGGTCCGGGCAAGCTCGGTGAGTGCGGCCGCCAACGGCTCGTACACCCGCTCATGAACATACAGGCGCTTGATGGCCGAGCACACCTGCCCGCTGTTCTGGAAGGCGCCCCAGAAGAGCCTGGGCGCGATGGCCGCCGGGTCCACATCGTCGAGCACGATGGCGGCATCGTTGCCACCGAGCTCCAGCGTCGTGCGCTTCAGGTCCGGCGCGGCAGCGGCGAAAATATGCTTTCCCGCATCGATGGAGCCGGTGAAGGAGACCTTCCGCACGGCGGGATGCTTGATCATCGCCTTGCCGAGTTCGTCTCCTCCGGAAATTACATTGATTACACCTGGTGGAAACACCTCGCGCAGCAGCTCTCCCAGGCGCAACGTCGCAAGTGGTGTGAAAGGCGAGGGTTTGAGAACCACGGTGTTGCCTGCGCGCACAGCAGCGGCGATCTTGCCCGCCGCACTGATCACCGGGTAATTCCATGGAGTAATCGCGGCCACGACGCCGTAGGGGCGACGCCACACCTCGACCCTGAGTGCGTCGCGGTCATGGACGATGTCGGTTGGGATTTCGAGCCCCGCCGCGTAGCGGAAGCGTCCGGCGGCACCGTTGACCTCCCGGACCGCGTTTACGAGCGTCTTACCCTGCTCCTGGGTCACCAGGCGTCCGAGCTCATCCGCGTGAGCGGCGACGATCTCCGCCGCGCGTGTCAGGGCCTCGCGCCTCGGGGCCTCTTCACTACGCCAGTTGCGGAAGGCGGTGCTCGCCGCCGCCATCGCTTCCTCGAGCTGCGCCTCACGACAGTCGGGAGCTGAAGCAAACACCGCGCCCAGGGCGGGATTCACGACATCGTAGGTATCCGCGCCGGCAATCTTCCGGCCATCGATGGTCATCGAGATCATGAGAGACCCACCTCCGCTGCAAATCAGCAAACCGTCACTCGGCAGAAGTTCGCAATCCGAACGACTGTTCGCAATTCTAACGTCCGGCTACGTGACATTCAAGTTTGCGCGCCGGGCGGTCGCGACAGAGCGATCTGCGTCAGGCCTGCT
>FTEG01000550.1_pt1 | contig 9041 bp, 8 predicted proteins | sample 1640171 | NCBI WGS metagenome assembly FTEG01 (sample SAMEA3914816, study PRJEB12502) | metagenome | biome: forest; material: soil | place: USA | collected 2011-09-16 | depth 0.3 m | reverse complement strand
CTCCGGGTTGCGGCGGCCGAAGCGCACCTGGCGCCGCTGCGCCAAGTGACCTCGCGGGGGCAGCACGAACACCCAGTTGCCGCCGGTTTCCTCGAAGAACGGCCCGTTGGCCGTCACCAGCCCCCGGCTGGGAGCGCCGACTTCCAGACGAACCTCCATGGACTGCCCGCGACGCACGCCCGTGGGGCTTTGCGCCTGAGTGAAGTAGAGATCCACCTTGAACTGCCGCTCCGTCACCTGGGTGTAGACCTTCGCGACCTCCAGCTTCCACGCTTGGCCGTTGGATTCGGCGGTCGCGGACTGGCCGGGCTTCACGCGCCCCAGATAGAACTCGTCGACCATGGCTTCGAGCTTGTACGAGGTCGAATCGTCTATCTGACCTATGCGTTGCCCGGGGGCCTTGGCCGCGCCGAGCTCCGCATCCAGCGCCGTGAGCTGGCCGCCGATCGGCGCCTTGACGAACAGGCTCTGCAGAGTCTCGTTCGCCACGCCTAGATTCTCGCGCGTCGCCTTGAGTGCGCTGCGCAACTGAGTGACCTGCTCGTTACGGAATTTCTCATCGATATCGCGCGCTTCGATTTCTGTCGCCTGCAGCTTGCGGGCGCGTGCCAGGTCGATCGCGAGATCGCCGACTTCTTCCCTGGAAATCAATCCGGCGGCACGCAGCGCATCGCGCCGCTGCTGCCGCTGCGTGAGCTGCTCGATCTGAGCACCGCTTTCGATCAGGTCCCGCTCGTGCGCGACGCGTGCCTGCTCGAAGGACAGGAGCGTCTGGTTGAGACGATCGAGCTGCTCCGTCAGCTGCGCCTGGCGTCCGAGCATTTCCAGCTGCAGGTTGGTATTCGTCAGCTTCAGCAGGACCTGGCCGCGAGTGACGAACGCGCCCTCTTCCACCAGAACCTCGGCGACCTGCCCGCCCTCCACGGCATCCAGGTACGCGGTCTTGCGCGGTGCCACCACGGCATTGGCGGCTACATACTCCGTGAACACTTGGCGCCTGACCTGAGCAATGACGACACTGGCCTCGCGCACAGTCACGGATCTGGGGATGGCGAAGCGAACATAGAGCGCCACGCAACACGCCACCAGCACCGCCATTGTGCCGCCAACGAGCAACCAGCGGCGCCCGCGCGGCTTTGCCTGCAGCTGCCGATCCATCGGTGAGAGCTTCTCGTCCTGTTCCGCAAGCAGGCGCGGACGGGTCAGCAGACGTGGCGCGGGCTCCGACATTGATACAGTATTAGTTACGTAGTACAGTAAGTGCAATTAATACATTGGAAGATTGCACGCGTCAAGCTACGCTACTCACCCTTCGTCGCAGCATTCGTCGCGCGCTAGAACCGGAGATTCTCGTGAAAAGGCGTCCGCACAAGTGGCAGAACGAGCAGCCCATCTACAAGCAGCTCATGGATGAGGTGATTGCCGGCATGCTCGATCGCACCTATCCGGAGGGACAGAGACTTCCATCCGTGCGCGCACTGGCGGAGGCCTACAACGTGAATCCGCTCACCTCCGCGAAGGCCTATCGCGAGCTACAGCGGGAGGGACTCATTGAGACCGTTCGCGGCGAAGGTCTCATCGTGAAGGCAGGCGTACATGCCGGCCTGATGAAGCGCGAGCGCTCCAGGTTCATCAAAGATGAGTGGCCACACCTGCGCGCCCGCCTGGCCCGCATGGATCTGAACCTGAAGGCGCTGCTGGGGTCTTCGGACTAACGCATGACACTTGCAAGGGTATCGATTTCGTGCGCAACCCGATGTGGCCGGGCACCATGAGGTCGAGGCAGAGCCTACGCAGGGGTGGCAACGTACGCCAGCGCACATACAGATCGAAGGAAAGGCTTAGTGTACAAGTCCTCGCGGTGCATCTGGCTTCGGTTTGTTGGCGGGCAAGATGCGTCGACCGTGCATGCGGAGAATACGGATGCTGATCTTGACGCGGAAGGAACGAGAAAGCATAAAAATCGGGGACGATGTCACCCTCCGGGTGCTTGGGGTGAACGGCAATCAGGTCAGGGTTGGCGTCGTAGCTCCCAGAAGCGTCGCCGTACACAGGGAAGAGGTCTACGAGCGCATCAGGCTCGAGCAAAAGTCGAATGCCGCCGAGAGCGAGGAGACTGACTGAAGGAGTCACCGCTTGTGGGGCCGCCAACCACCCGGTGACACGCCGAATTCGCGCTTGAACGCACGGCTGAACGCCGATTCCGAATCGTAACCAATGGCCGCCCCAATCTGGGCGAGGCTGCCGCGCCCCTCTCGCAAGTACTGAGCCGCCATATGCATGCGCCACATGGCCAGGTATTGCATCGGTGGCTGTCCCACCAGCGAACTGAAGCGCTCCGCAAAGACGGAACGTGACATACCGACTTCGATTGCGAGCGATTCGGCGGTCCATGCCTGTGTCGGGCGCGCATGAAGAGCGGACAGAGCCCGTCCGACATTCGGATCGCGCAAGCCTGCGAGCCATCCGCGCCGCTCCGCGGGCAGGCCAGCAACAAATTGGCGCACAGCCTCAACAAACAGCAGCTCGGACAGTTTGGCAATCACTGTCGTAGAACCGAGGCGCCCCGCAGCGATTTCGCTTGCGGCAAAGCGGAAGGAACTCTCGATCCACGCGCCCGATGGGGTTGATCGTACGTTCACCTTCAATACCGCCGGCAATGCCGACAACAGCGGATTGAACGGTGCGTCACAACCAAGATAGCCGCACAGGAGCTGCGTTGCCGCGCCGCCGCCGCCGTAGACTACGCGCGCGAGCCTGCCGTCCTGGGGCGGCTGGATAATCTCTCGTGCCGGCACGGGCGCGGAGTGCAGCTCGCTGCCGAACGCATGCGCACTATTGTGCGGCAGCAGCACGATCTCGCCCGCCCCGACCTCTATCGCCTCACCACCCTCTGGCTGCAGTCGCATGCAACCCCGGGCGACAAAATGGGATGCAATGACATGACGAGGCGCTTCCAGAAAGGGCTTGCAATCGTCGGGTGACACTTTCCCGCTGATACACCACGGCGCCGTGAAATCCGCCTCCAGGAAGACTCCGCCCGATAATCTGATTACTCGCAAGACGTCAGAGAAGGCATCCACCGCTCGCCAGCCTTTGTATCCAGAGCCCGGATCATGAGATCAGGAGCCTTGGTTATTCAAGATCAGATTCAGCACACATAGAGTCGCGACCGCTGGAAATGCCCACGTCACTGCCACCTAAGGGGAAGTTACCGTGAATGCTGCTGTTGCCGAGGTTACCAGCGAGGCTGGTCACTCCGCCCGCTATGCCCGTGTAGTCGCACAGTCAAAAAAGACAGAGTGGCAGATTGATCGCGATCTGCTGCGGGGCCGTACGTTCGACTTCTCACGCAAGTTTCTGCCGGACGGCCTGACGCTGAGCCATCGACTGCCCTTTCTGTCGGCCGACGATGCGCGCCTGATGAGCCAGGTTCAGGGCCGGACCTATGCGTACATTTTTGGCCTGGTGGAGCGTTTCATCAGCGCGAAAATGCTCGATCTCAGTCGGGCCAGGATATTTGGCGATCAGCTCGCACTGGAAGGCCTGGTGCGCTTCTCGAACGAAGAGATCAAGCACCAGGAACTGTTCCGGCGGATGGAGGCGATGATTGCACCGCATATGCCGCACGGCTATCGGAGAGTCGCCGATCCAAACGATGTGGCCCGCGCCGTGCTTGCCGCCCGCACGTGGGCTGTCCTGGCGCTTACCTGTCATATTGAACTCTTTGTCCAGTCGCACTACGCGCAGAGTATCGCTCCGCATCAGGAAATCTGCCCGCTCTTCAGAGAAGTCTTTCAGTTTCACTGGAGGGACGAGTGCCAACATGTGGTGCTCGATGAGCTCGAGTGGAAAGCTGAGCACGCAACACTGTCGCCTGCCGAACACGATCTGGCGGTCGATGATCTGATCGCGCTGGTGGCCGCCGTAGACGGAATACTGCAGGCTCAGTCAACAGAAGACTCTGGTTATTTTATCCGCAATGCCCGGGAAACCCATACCGTTGAACAGACGGCGCAAATAGAAGCCTCCATGTTGGCTGCCTACCGGTGGCAGTACATCACCTCCGGTGTCCGGCATCCCCACTTCGGCCGCCTGTTGAGCGGTCTGACGACGTCGGCACAGATGTCGCGGATACAGGCGGCATTGGCGTCGATTCTGGGTAGCTGAACTGGAGCCGTGGCGCCGGCCGCATGCCGGCGCCACGCGGCCACCCAAGTCGCCGAGAAACTCATGACTACACCGATGTGGATGTTGCTCGGATTCGCGACGTGGACGGTGCTCCTCCTGATGGCAACGGTGGGCACCTACCGATGGATCGAGATCTTTCTGGGACGCCAGCGGATTGGAGCTTTTCGTTCTGATCAGGTCGAGGGAGACGACTGGTATCGGCGGTCAATGCGGGCACACGCCAACTGCATCGAGAACCTGCCAGTTTTCGCAAGCATCGTATTGGCACTCCATGCCAGCGATGTCTCAGGTCCGGCTGCCGATCGGCTGTCCATCGCCGTGCTCGCTGCCAGAGTGATGCAATCGACGATCCACGTGTCTCATGTACAGACCGACGCATTCGTGGCGGTGAGGTTCTGCTTCTTTTGCGCCCAGCTCGTGGCCTTTCTGGCGCTCATCGTCCTGATCATCCTTCACGCCATGCATGGATGAGGGTGCCGCGGCGTGGAATCCAGTGATGCAGCCGCAGGCTTCCCCACCAAGCCATCCCATAACCGCTCCATCCGGGTTCGCGCAGCAGCGTCGGGAAGACGCCCGCGGCCGGCCCCCTGGTTGTCCACGAGGTGCTCGAGATGAAGTGATCCAGGAATGGCGCACGTCACCGCAGGATGAGAGGCCACGTATTTGAGCAGGAACTGCAGCGGGTAGCGTTGCATAGCGGCCACGACGGCGGCGTGTTGATCCGGACTCGAAGTCGTCACCCAGAGGTAGCGGATTCGCTTTGCCTGTTTCCATTGCACGAGCAGAGGCAGCAGCTCGTCCGTACCACTCATGCTGTGGACCTGCAGCAGGTCCAGATAGCTCGTGCGCAAGCGCGCCAATGAGCGATCGAAGCTCGCGGCTCCGCCGACACCATCGGCGAGCGCACGACCGATGACCTCTTCGCTCTCACCATATGCCGCCGCGGTGTCGACAACCGTACCCCCCAACACCTGCATGCGCTCGAGCAGCTGGCGGAGGGCCGCATACTGCGTGCTGCGATACCAAATCGTTCCCAGCCCAATGACTGGCATTCGCTCGCCGCTCGAGGGTATCGGCTTGGTAATGAGTGGTAGAGACTCAGCGGCGACCGTGCGCGCCAGGAGCACCGCCCCAGCCACGCTAGTGCCCCGTTTCAGCAGGTCCCGTCGGGAGATCAGAGGATGCACACGCATTGCGACGCCTGATTTCGCGGCCAACAGCGGCTCGAGCGGAGTGTACCTCCCAGGAGTCACGGCCAGCGAGACGTACCCAGGTTCGGCGGCGCTCGCGGGGTCAGAACCTTGCGTTGGTTACACGACCCGCGCCGCAGGGTAAAATCCCACCTGACTTAGCTCATCGGAAAGCAAATCTGCCGGGTGCAACCCCGAGGGAGAAAGCGATGGCTGACCAGGTCCCATGGCACCTTTCGGGTGACTACTTCGAGAATTGCAGTTGCAGCATCGTGTGTCCGTGCCTCGTGTCAGCGGCGGCCCCGTTGACCGCGCGACCGACCGAAGGCTTTTGCAACGTGCCGCTGATCTTCCACATCGAGAGTGGCCGCTATGGCGACGTCGCGCTCGCCGGACTCAATGCTCTGGTTATCCTCCACGCACCTGGGGTCATGGCCGATGGAGGATGGTCGGTGGCCACCTACATCGATCAGCGCGCCGATGATGAGCAGACCGACGCCCTGGCTGCGATTTTCAGCGGCGCCGCCGGGGGTCCCATGGCGGCGTTCACACCGCTGATCGGCAAAAATCTGGGGGTGAGCAAGGTCCCCATGGCATTTCGGATCGACGGCAAGACGCGCTCCGCGGAAATCCCGGGCATTCTGCACATGTCCGTCGATCCGTTGCCGACCATGCATCCGAGCGGGGAGATGTGGGCGAACGTCGGCCATCCGGTGAGCCCTGACAGGATGGTGTTGGCAGTCGGGGCCCCGGGCAATACGTTCAGCGATCGTGGCATGCGCTGGGATAATTCCGGCAAGAACGGCCTCTATGCGCCCATCCGCTGGTCGAACCTGTCGTGATGCACGTCGCGAGGCGGTCCGTCGGCTAGGCCAATAGGATCGTCAGCTCATGGCCGACGGCACCCTGGAAGCAGTGCTACGGCGGGATCGCCTCATAGTTGCCAGTGCCCTCGGCGTGATCGCCGCGCTGGCGTGGGCCTATGTGCTCTGGCTCGCCGCCGATATGAACATGGATGGTATGAGCATGAGCGGGCTCCGCATGGTCCCCGCCGGCATGGGAATGATGGCTCCCGCCGCGACCCCGTGGAGCGCTGTCGAGTTCGCTTTCGTGTTCGTGATGTGGGCAGTGATGATGGTCGGCATGATGGCGCCCGCGGCGGCTCCGATGATCCTCCTGTATGCCCATGCGGGTCGGCAGGGGAAAGTCTCAGGCAAGCCGCTCGCCGCGACCGGTTGGTTCGCCGCCGGATATTTCCTGTCCTGGGTCAGCTTTTCCCTCGCAGCAACTCTTGTCCAATGGATGTTGGAGCGCGAGGCCCTGCTGGATACGCGCATGGCAAGCGCCAACTTCTCGCTTGGAGCGGTCGTCCTGATCGCAGCGGGCATCTACCAGTGGACGCCCATCAAGAACGCCTGTCTTGCCCAGTGCCAGTCACCGTTTCGATTCCTGATGAGCCACGGCGGCTTTCGCAGCAATGTCCTGGGCTGCTTGCAGCTGGGGTTTCTCCACGGAACCTACTGCGTCGGCTGCTGCTGGGGTCTTATGGCGCTCTTGTTCGTGGTCGGCGTAATGAACGTGCTCTGGATCGCGCTTCTGGCGCTGCTCATTCTGCTGGAGAAGCTTACTCCATGGGGAGGATGGATCGCGCGCAGCGCCGGCGCCGTCTGTATCGCTGCGGGAGTCTGGATGATGTTCTCTGCGTAGGGCGACCTTGCTCAGGTCGTACGCGCGGCGTCGCCGATGTGCTGCTCGGCGGGATTGTTCGGGTCAAATTTCAGAGAATGAGGCTGCCAGCTCCGCGCACTATCGACATCCTTTGCGACCACTTCAGCGAGCGCCGTGATGTCGATCCACCCGATCCGTGAATAGAATGCGGGCAGGTATTGCGCATCGCGTATCGCTGCATATCGCTTCCATGCCGCCAGAGCGAGCTCCAGGTGCACGATGGCTGACTGACGGTCGCCCTCGGCGGTGCTGGTATCGAAGAGCGCCAGATCACATCCGCCCCGGATCTTCTCTGCGTAGTAGATGCCAAGGTGAGCCATCGCCTCGTTATCGCCGACCGTGCGGCGCAGCTCGTGGCTCACCGCTTTTGTGTGGACGGCGCGCAATTCGCCGATCAGGCTCAGGACCGAGTTGGCGAAACCGGCCAAGGCGTCGGCTACTTCCAGTGGCGTCATCGCCTCCATCGCGATGCCGTTCGTCAGCCGATAACGCCACTGACGAATGTTCAGGATCCGCGTACCGGGCATGGTGACGCCGTTCATGAACTCGGCGACTGTATACAAGTGGCTTCCGAGCTCAGAGTCGTACCGGGCACAGGCCTCCGGAAGCCAGTTGAGGTCGGTGTCGCGCCAGAAAAAGCGCGTGGTCTGCGGGATGATCTTCGAGGCAACGGTCGTGGCGGAGTAGACGCGGTGGGCGTCCTCGCTCTGGAAACGTGCGCTGAAGGCCTCTTCGAAGTGCGCGTCAGGCAAGATTGGATCGTAGCTCAGCCGGCCCCACAGCATGAACGAGTACCAGTGTTTGTCGATGACGAGAGGGCGCGCGGCGCCCAGGTCCTGGTTCGCTGTCTCGCGGTCGAGGAAGTCGCGACCCCAGGTGAATCCGTCCGGGCCCATGTAGAAGCCCTCGACCTTGTCCGCGGACGGTATGTTCAGCACATACTGCCGGACGTATTCGGGATCGCCCCACCTCAACGAGAAAACGTCGTCATTCCGCACGGTGAGCCAGGTCTTCATTCCGAGCTCTTGCAGGAGCGGCATCACCTCTGCGATGAACAGCGGCTTCACGTCCGAATACATGTGTGCCCAGGAGTATTTGAAGCTGAATGCGAACTTGTTCGGCCACCCGGGGTAGTGAAGCCAATGGCGTCGAATCTCATCACCGGATGTCTGCCAGAAGCGATGGATCAAGCGGAAATCCCGGTCCGGCCCGCTCTTCAGCGCATCACGCACCCCTTCGCCGTAGGTCGACCAGAGCCATTGCTCCTTGGTCACCCCGGACGTCGTGGGCATGTTCTCGCCGGCGGTGATGCCGATGCCCTTCAACAGCGGATACGTCTTTACAAGCTCACGCACGCTGGCGCGCATGTAAGAAACCGTGGCCGGATTCGACATGTCGTCGTCGATCCCGTACTTCCCCTGGACGCCATAGGTGAACACATTCCAGGTAAAGAGATAGATCTCGACGCCCCGGTCCGCGGCCATCTGCATCACTTCTCGCCAGAAGGCAATCTTCTGGTCGATCGTGATCCTCCTGATCACCTCATGGTTGGCAAGAAACCGCGGCGGGATTGCGTCTCGGCCTGTCAGATGGAATGGGACTGGGCCGAGCGGCTCTTTGCTACGCCACACGTCGTCGAGCGCCACGTCCGGGTATTCCGGGACCTTCACCAGCGATGGGAAGGGATGCAGGCTCCAGAGGGTGAGCACGTTATATCGGTGCCGCGCGAGCTCATCGAGGTAGCTGCGCCAGAACTCCCGCGTCCAGACCTCGGGAATGTTCGCACGCGCGGCGGTCGACCCGTCGCCATAACTGGGTGTGCGCAAATCGAGCGGAATGTTGAACTTGATGCCACGCCGTACGACCAACGGGCGGCGAACACGCGGCTCCAACGCGCGCCGCATGGCGGCGGGCCCGAGATGCAGACCTTCG
>FTEG01000523.1_pt1 | contig 9074 bp, 7 predicted proteins | sample 1640171 | NCBI WGS metagenome assembly FTEG01 (sample SAMEA3914816, study PRJEB12502) | metagenome | biome: forest; material: soil | place: USA | collected 2011-09-16 | depth 0.3 m | reverse complement strand
GAGCCATCCCCGGTGAGGGCTTCGGAGACGAACTGGAACGCATCCGCGGTGCTGTAGATGTCGCTCCCGGAGCCGTTGACCGTGAACGTGCTGCCGCTGACCGCGTAGGAGCCGGCTGCCCCAGGCCCCCCGATGTCCCCGCTGCTCCAGCTCGAAGTGCTCGACGCGGCGAGCGCTTGGATCTTTCTCGTGGATGACGGGGCTGTACTCTTGGATGAGGTGGAGGTCTGCGCTCGGGTAACGGCGGACGGTGAGTTGTAGGGCTGGGCACTGCGGCTCGGCGCCGCTGACGTGACAGTCGCGACGGTCGTCGGCGAGTAGGTCAGTCTATGCACCTCGGAACCGAGTAGTCCGGTGATGTAGTAAAGCTCGCCCGTCTGCGGATCGTTTCCGAGCGCCCGGATCTGACCTCCACTCCCGAGAAAATCGTGGACGGCCAGCGGGGCGTCGTTGGCATCGAACTCGAAGGCCTTGATCCATTCGCCGCCCGAGTCGGCGTGGTAGTAGACATTGCGGAAGCCCGCCGGAAAACTGCTGCCCTGGTACCAGACGCCCCCGATGGAAGCCGTGCCGCCAAAGAGTGGCCCGGAGACCAATGCGCCATTAGGTGCCGGAGTGCCGAGCGTGAGTGCGAGCGGCTCAGCAGAGTTATCGAAGGCCGCCCAGCGAGCGTCGGGCTCCGTGTGCTGCCAGTCGATGGTCGGGCGATCACGAACAAAGACATCGTCCATCGCAGGTACATCGATCGACGGCTGGCAAAGGTTCGGCCAGGATGCATGCAGTGGATCAGCGGTGATCAGATCTCGAAACCAAAAGTACCGCTGCGAACACACCTTCGGGAAGAGCGGATTCGGGGCCAGGAGATTGAACGCCGGCAGGCCCGCATAGGTGGTCGTGTCGTTGCCGACACCTTCGTAGAGCGGCCAACCGAAGTTCATGCGACCGTCGCGCGCAACAACAAGCGCCTCCCACCTGCTGTAGCCGACCTCACCGATGTACAGGGTTCCCGGCCGCCCATCCGTCACATGAGCGCTGCCGGATCCAGGCCGCACAGTGAAGTGCTGCGGATCGTGCAAGCCGAGCACCCAGACGCGCGAGCGAGGCGCCCGCGGCGCCCTCGGGTCATAGAAGGGGTTGCCTGGCACGCCGCCACCGGTTGTAGCATCGAGCCGCAGGATCTTGCCAGACAGCGAGTCAACGAGTTGCGCACGGAATGCGCCGACGTTTTCGGCCGGCGTCATCAGTCGTGCCGCTAGAGCCTGTCGATACTGGGTGCTGGGATCGCTGCCCGAGTCTTCGGTGCTCACGCCTGCCCCGTCGCCGCAACCGACAAAGAGCGTTCCGTCGCTGCCGAACGCGAGTGCGCCAGTGCCGTGCGCGCTGTCGGTTACTACGCAACCGGTCGCCGCGTCGCCGCCGACGGGGGTCTCGCCCAGAAGGACTCGACGACTCGCATAACTCACTGTGGTTGCGGCGCGAAAGTCCTGCGCGCCCGCGGGCCGGACGAGTTGATAGCGGACCAGGCGCCCTATCGTCGCACCGCCCGAGGCGTGCTGGCCCGCCCGGTAAGTGATGCGGCAGGTCACAGCACCGGATGCCGGCGCGTCGCAGTTTGCAAGATGCTGCGGGTCGACGGCATAGAAGAGATAGAGGAAGCCGTTTCGCGCAAATTGAGGGTCGAGCGCGAGGCCTGTCAGGCCAAGAGAGCCGATGGAGCTGACTTCGTCGGAGAGGTCGATGAGCGGCTGGCCCATTCCTACGGGCTGGCCCATTCCTACGGGCTCACTGCCCGTTGGTGCGCCGCCCAGGAGCCACACCCGTCCGGCGCGCTCCCACACGAACATACGGCCGTCCGCGGCGAACGCAACTCCGGCGGCACTATCCCACGGTCGACCGTCGGGCCGGTTTGCCAACGTGTCGGCAAACCCGGCTGGAAGGGAGCTTGCCTGCGCCGTGTAGCTCGCCACGGCGAGCAGGAGGGATCCGAAGACCGACAAGCAGATACATCTGGCAGTGTTCGTCACGCGCACCGCCCTTCTTATGGTTTGCGGTTTGATCCCACGCTACTTTATCAAGATTTCTATAGAGATTGCGAGATATTGAGGATCACTTGTGTTTGATGCCGGATAAGCGCGTCGGCCGTCCTAAGCTACGGAGTCACTGCAAGCTTTCGAAAGGCAAACCAGCGCGCTGCAAAATAGTTCACCAACAGCCCGCACAAAGAGCCGGCCCCGACTCCCAACACGGGATGTCGGGACACGGAGGCATAGGAGCCAATCAAGATGCCGTAGGTGCCCAGATTAACAATGGCACCCAGGGTCTGCGATGATACATAACGCAGCCACTGCTTGAGCCAATGGGTTTTTGCAGCGTTGGCAAAAGTGTAGCGGCGGTTGAGTGCCCAGGTAGCTGTCACGGCGCACAGGAAAGAGATACACCTTCCGCCATATAGACCACAGCCAACCGCGACCGCCCCATAGAGGGCAGCGCTATCGACGCCAAAGCCGAGCGCTCCGATCACCGTAAATGCAAGCGGCTCACGCAGACGGTTGGCAAGCTGCCTCAACATTGTTCTTTTTGGATTCGCTCCGACTTTTCCATGCGGCTGAACCGGATGGGGATACGAAGATAGGCGAGTCGTCTCGCTTCAGCCCGGCTGCGGATCACGGAGTCGAGAATCAACCCCGATGCGAAGCTCAGGCAACTCAGTGTTGCGATGACGGCAGACAGCAATGCCGTTGGCAAGCGCGGTACCAACCCGGTACGCATGAACTCGAGAACTACAGGAATCCCCAGCGACAGCGACACTACGGCGAGCACCACAGCAGCGGAGGAAAAGAAGGCGAAAGGCTTCTCTTCCTTGATCAGATAGACGATCGTCCGGAGGATGCGCAAGCCATCCCGGTAAGTATTGAGTTTGCTCGAGGAGCCTTCCGAGCGTTCGCCATAGGGCGTCGCCACTTCTCCGATCGGCATGCGCAGCTGCAGAGCATGTACCGACAGCTCGGTTTCGATCTCGAAGCCCTGCGCCAGCGCCGGAAAGCTTTTCACGAACCGCCGCGAAAAGACCCGATATCCGGACAGCAGGTCCGTAATGCGGTTGCCAAAGAAGCCAGCGACCAGCCCCGTCAGCAAGCGGTTGCCGAATTGATGCCCCCGGCGGTATGCCAGATCGCTCGTGGACCGCCTCGAGGCATTCACCATGTCCAGGGAGTTACGCAGCAGCGTATCAATCAACATGGGGGCGCTGGTGGCGTCATACGTCCCATCCCCGTCCACCAGAACAAACACGTCGGCTTCCACATCGGCAAACATGCGACGGACGACGTTACCCTTGCCTCGCATAGGCTCCGCACGAACCACCGCTCCCGCGGCCCCGGCGACCTTCATCGTGTCGTCCGTCGAGCCGTTGTCATACACGAAGATCGTGGCGTCCGGAAGGACGCTCCGGAACCCGGCAACGACTTGTTCGACCGCAACGGCTTCATTCAAACATGGAATCAGGACCGCAACGTCTAACGAGAGATTTGTCGGATCTCTGCGCCGGTTAGGCGACGGCTCATTGGTCGATATTGGAGTATTAAGTTGCACGGGATGCCACTTCGAGGTCATGTTGAGGGCGTTTCGTGGATAGCATCCACGCTGTAAAACTGCAAGGGGCCGAACTGCGCGAGCTTTTTGCCGTATTGGTCCGCCAGACGCCGGACGAACGGATATTCATTGTCTCCGGCGGGGAAGGAGAAGCCGATCCGCTCGCGCAGGAATTGCTTCTCCGAAATCAACAGGTAGTGAATGCCGGCCTGGTTCAGACTACGCACAAACGACTGCCAGTCGCCCAGGGGAATCGAGCTCTGGATGTAGCTGTCCGTAGTAAAACAGCGCGGGGTCAGCCAGAAACAGCCATAGTTCGAAGCGCCAAAGCTCGTGTAAAACGACCCAACCAACACGCGCGCGTCGGCGGCGGTGTGCTGGTTGATGTAGCGCCACATGTTCCAGGCTGGATCCGCCACGTACTCCTGGTCGAGTGTGGTCATGCCCGTCGCCAGGCGAAAATCACCGGCGAGCGAGCTACCGGGACTGCGGGGCTCCACCAGTAGCGCCACGAAAAGCAGCATGGTTGGCAGCCAAGGAAGCGCCGCCACCGTGCCGAAGTGGCGCATGAGCAGGGTTGCGAGCACGAGCACCGCGCACACCTCCGCCGCCAGCCAGTAGCGAAAGATCATGCCGGTGACTGCCAGTGTCATCAGCACTATGCAGACGGAGAAGACGATCAGACCGCGAATCGCCATGTCCTTGACGCGCACAACCACCACACCGCCCGACACCAGCACCAGTCCGGCCGTGATGGCGAGAACCGCCTTGCGCGCGCTCTCGCTCAGATTCGTCGCCAGGGACCAGGAGTGGTAATGGACGTACTCGGTGAACACCCGAGCCATTTCCGGCGGCCAATCACGAGTCGGAATCCGGCTGGAGAACATCGGAAACACCGGGTTCCCCGTCAGATGCCAGTTACGGAATAACCAGGGTGTGACCGGCAGGAAGGCGATGACGCCCAGGCCGAGCGCCGCCGTGAAGATTCGATACCACCCCAGGCCGCGACGGCGCGCCTCCCAGATCAAGACGGGAGCCCAGGCGAACGCCACGGTGAGCGCAGTCGATTTGAACGTTGCGGCGAACCCGGTGACGAGCGCCATCAGCAGCAGGAGCCTTCCGGCGGAGACACCGGGTTGCTCGCGCCAAGTCAGCCAGACCAGCACGCTGGTCAGCGTCATCCAACAAGCGCCAAAATCAACATAACCGAGGCCGAACAGCACCGGCATATTGCAGATCGGCGTCGCAATCAAGATGAGTGAGACGGCGATGGTGGCGCTTTGCCGGTTTCCCAGGCGCTTCCCGCAGAGCCAGAGCGCCAGCAAGCTGAAAGCGCCCGCGCTGAAGTGAATGATCTTGAGCCCCGGGCTGCCGCTGGCCAGCCCGAACATATACAGCATCTCGAAGCCGAGGGAGGCGTTCGTATTGGTGTATGACGGGAGGTAGCTGAGGGTACCGTCGGCCAGCCAACGCCGCGGCGAGGCCAGGTGGTAGCCATCGTCATCGGAGCCAAATGCACTCAATGTCAGCGCGCGCAGCAACAGAATGCCCATGAAGAGGGCAAAAAGCACCAACCAAACCTGCTGGGCGCGGGCCAGTGGCCGATAGTGCAGCGCCCGTAACGTGCGTACGGTTGCCCGGCCGACGCGCAGCAGATCCGGAATCAGGAGACAGAAAATCAGTCCAAACCCGAGCAGCACGTTGCGCGAGCTCAACTTACCGAACGCCGCCAGCAGGTAGGGTTCGTATTGGAGAAACCCCGCGCCGACCGCACAGCAAACCGCGCCCCGCTCCCAGACGGAAAATGGCGCGAGCGATACCTTCAACACACGCAGTGCGCGGTAGCCGAGCGCCAAACACACCGCCCACAGAATCGCGGCGAGCACGGGGGCTGAGAGCAACGGTGGCAAACCGGGGGATGACGTAAACACGCTGTTCAGATCCCCGCTGGACAGGCGGGGGTAAACGGGTCGACGCCCGTCGACCATAACCGTGGTCCGTGGCAATTGCCATCAGGGCCCGTGGTGGCCGGCGCCTCCGTCATGTCAGCGTTATATGTCATCTTATGCCTGGCGGAGCGCACTTTGCCGCAGGTCGTCATGATAACACTACTCCCAACTGCATGGCCCGGCGCCTCACCGATTTCGCTCCACGGACGGCGCGCGGAATACGATCCGGCTGTTGAGCCAGAAATTGACCAGAAATGCAGCCCCAACGCCCACGATCTTCGCGAGCAGCGGCGCGACACCCAGATACAGGCTGCCGACCAATGTCACCGAGACATTCACCAACAGACCGCCCACCGCGGCCACGAAGAACAACCCGTATCCCTGCAGCGTAGGCGCCCGCTCGAACACCCAACGGCTGGTCAGGAGATAATTGACCACCGTGGCCAGGCAAAAACTCGTGACGGCAGCGACCGCGATGGGCATCGCGGTCGAGCACAGTACGGCAAAACCGCCTACATCCACGACGGCTGCCGCGCCCGCCGTAAAGAAGTACAGAAGCAACTTGATGTGCGTGCCCCTCATTCCAAAAGACCGGCGGTTGAGAACAGCGGGTCGTCGTACCGACCGAAGCTCTGCCAGCCGTCAATCGGCTTAGCCGACCGGATCAGCGAGCGGACCTGCGCGGCGCGCGCGGCCAGCCCGTCCCGCTCCGGCCGGTCGCCTATCAGAATGGTCTGCGCCGGGCTCATTGCCGCGCGCGACATCAGGACATGCAGACCTCTCGGGTGAGGCTTGAGGACTGCGACGTCTGCGTCACCGGCGCAGACTATGACGTCCGCATCGAGCTGCAGAGCTGCGAGCTTCTCCCGCGCTGGATAGTCGGAAAATATGCCAATCTTTTTACCCTGCTTGCGCAAGCCCCGGAAAAGCTCAGGCAGTTGGGGATAGCGGTAACGGATGAGGTGGCGCAGCGGTCGCCGCTCGAGCCACTCGCCGGCCGCGGATCGAACTCGTTCCTCGCTGCAGCCCACGAGCGTAGCGGTTCGGGAAGTCAGCTCCCGCTCGAAGTTCTCGTGGAGCGAGTCGCCCAGCTGTTCCCTGATGCGGCGGTAGGCGCGCAACACGCGGATGAAATCGATGTCACGACTGCGAATCGAGGCAAGGAGCATCTCCCGCAGCATACAGAAACGCAAACCTTGCTGATCATACAATGTGCCATCGACGTCAAACACGACCAGCCGAATCTCGTCCCAGTTCAGCGTGCCGTTGGCCGTGGGCGGACTCACTGCAGCGTGATGTATCGCTGACCGGAGAACACGGAGAGCAGCGGCATGTCGACGTACGTGGCGAGGACGAACAAAGCGGCAAGTACACCGACCAGGGCGATCAGCTTAGGCTCGCGGAAGAGCTTCTCCGGGTTCTGCGCCGACGACGCCGGCTTGGTGGAGAGCGCCAGGTAGTAACCAAACAGCGCGATTAAGGGCGGCACGATCAGCAGGTATTCAACCCGGTATTTGATCAGGAATATGGCGAGAAAGAACGTCGAAAGCAGTGCATACACGAAACACGAGATGTTCAGCGACACCTCGGAGTATCCGGCGAAGCTGGCGCGATAACGCACGAGCAATTCGGCACCATGGGAACCTACGATCTCGCGATATTCGGAGTAGCGTTTGGCAGCCATCAGAAATGCCCCGCCGAACCAGTAGGCAAGGATGACGGACGATGGCGGTAACGTAGTTGGATCAACTATCGCCCAGCCTATCATCAGCCGTAACGGATTGTTTATGGATTCCGAAATGACATCGAGATACGGCTTTTCCTTCGTGCGCAAGGGCGGAACGTTGTAGACGATACCCTGCAAGGCGAAGATGCACGCGGTCACGAACAAAGTCGCGCTTCCGGCCCACGCGCAGCCCAGACCGAGCAGCATGAATGCCACCCATTCCAACTTCACGAAGCTGCCACGGAGTGCGCATTCCACGGCCCGACGGCGCGATTTCGTGGGGTGATACTTGTCGAACTCCCGGTCGAGATATTCGTTGATCACATAGTTGGCCGAGGCGATGCAAATCGCGGCGACCAGGCCAAGAATCGCCTGTGTAACAGGAAAATGCGGCGGACCTCCCCGGAGGAGGTAGGCCAGCACGATCCCCGGCACGATGAAGATGTGTTTGGTGGAATGATCGAAGCGCGCCAGGGCCAGGTAGTCACGCAGAGTGCCGGACGGTTTTACCGCCGCCGCCTGGTCGAGCAGGTTCGTCGTCGAGCCGAGAGCCATGGATATCTCCTGGAGATCCCGTGTTATTGATATTCGGAAAGTCCCGGTCTTTCCGGACGTATGCACGTCCGGGGCCTCATCTACTCGCTGACGCGCAAATCTTGCGCGGGCGCCGGGTGCCGCCAGGTTCCGTCCGAACATAGCAGCAGTCGTTGTCAGTTGCCACCGATGTCCCGTGCCATATGTCATGTGCCCCTGGGAAGTGCTTTGCGCTCGGAATTGGCACCGAAACGGTGCGCGGAACGCTGGCTACTCCCACCAGGTATCGGGAGCGGGGCGGCCATCCAGAGAAGCTTCCGCGGCCGACCTGGCTGTGGCTGTGAACTTCTCCAATGTGTGGTGCTTCTCAACCAGCGCCCGCGCATTCCGACCCATTTGCCGGGCGCGCAGCGGCTCGTTCCAGAGCGACAGGATCGCGGCTCGCAACGCGGCCGCGTCCCCGATAGGCACATATAACCCCGTGACGCCCTCCTGGACCACGTCGACCTGTCCACGTGTCCGGGAGCAGATCACGGGTTTCCCCATCGCCATCGCCTCGAGAATGACGGTAACACCGTTATCGGTATCCGACGGCAGCAATGGAACAACAACAAATCTCGAACGAGCATAGAGGTTGCGGAGCTCGAGCAACGACATCCGGCCACTGGTGACGTGCGCGTCAGTACGTGCAACGTGATCGCTGATGGGTACACGACGATCGTTGAGGAGGCGAAACCGGCCCGGGACGCGCACGTGATCCGTCGCAATATGACACCGGATACCCGTTCCGCGGATAGCCTCCAGGAACGTGCCGTAGTCGCGCATTTCAGCCCCGACGGCGCAGATCATGTTTTCCTCCACCGGGCGCGGACTGTAGAAAACCTGATCCACGTAATGCCGGATCAGGTACACCCGCTCGGCCGGAAACCGTATCCTTTCAATCAGCGCACGCCGCTGCACCGAGCTCCACGTTACGACCGAGTGGAGATTTTTTTTGAATAGATTCAGGGGCACCCTGATATTCGGCTTTTCGAACTGGTACATCATGGCGATGTGCGGCTTGCCAACACTCGCGAACTGCTGCTGCATCAGCATTGCGAGCGACAGCTTTTCGCCCCATGTCACGATTGCGTCATACTCGGCCTGGAGACGTTGGATGGCGTGCGCCAGCCGCCACCACCCGGGCAGCATCCCGGACGGGTCGGTCGTGCCCAGAATCGATTCGTCCCAGCTCGAGGAGAACGCCTCGTCAAACAGTCGCGTACGCGGGGCTG
>FTEG01000423.1_pt1 | contig 9196 bp, 7 predicted proteins | sample 1640171 | NCBI WGS metagenome assembly FTEG01 (sample SAMEA3914816, study PRJEB12502) | metagenome | biome: forest; material: soil | place: USA | collected 2011-09-16 | depth 0.3 m | reverse complement strand
GCGCCGAGCCGCCTAACCCGACCTTCCCGGCGGATGGCCTGGAGCATCTCGCCCAGGTCGACTGGCCGATGGGTGAGTTCTGGCTCGGCACGCCCCGCAACGATAAGCCGACGGACATCAAGGATGCCGTCTGCGGCTCGCGTCTCTATGGCAAGCGGGTCGCGGCGGCGGAGTCGTTCACGCAGGGGTTGATGAAATGGGACGAGCATCCGTTCACTTTCAAGGCGCTGGGCGACCGTATCTATTGCGAAGGCATCAACCGCTTCATGTTGCATGTCTATGCGCATCAGCCCTGGCTGGACCGCGCCCCCGGCATGACTCTCAACGGGATCGGCACGTTCTTCAGTCGCACGCAGACCTGGTGGCGGCCGGGTAAAGCCTGGTTCGAGTATGTCCGGCGCTGCCAGGCGCTCCTGCAAGAAGGCGTCGCGGTCGCCGATGTCTGTTATTTCACCGGCGAGAACCTTCCGGCACGAGCGCTCCTGCCGAGGCAGCTGAGCGTGCCTTTGCCGGACGGCTATTCCTACGACTGTATCAACCGTGACGGGTTGTTGAACCAGACCGACGTGCGTGACGGTTGGATCGTGTTGAAGAGCGGCGGCCGCTATCGGGTCCTGGTTTTACCGGACGATGTGCTGCTGACGCCCGAGGTCGCGACGCGCCTCCGCGACCTGGTTCGCGCCGGCGCCATCATCTTGGGCCCTCGGCCGCAACGCTCGCCGAGCCTGTCGGGCTTTCCTACGGCAGATGCGACCGTCCGCGACGTTGCGGATGAGCTTTGGGGACACGCTGGCGACGTGGGCCGGGTCAACGCGCAGCACACAGACCGGCGTGTCGGCTTCGGCACGGTTGTGTCGGGCAAACCGCTCGAGGTCGTGTTGGCCCAGGCCGGCATGCCGGCCGATCTCGAGCTGTCAGTCCGAGACGTGCCCATTCGTTGGACTCACCGCCGTGGCCCCGGCTGGGATCTCTATTTTCTCTCAAACCAATCCGACGCCCCCCTGAAGGTTACCGCGACCTTCAGAGTCAGCGGTCGCCGCCCCGAGCTGTGGCACGCCGGCTGCGGAGAGGTTGAGAAGCTCGCACTGTGGCGCGAGGAATCGGGCAGGACTGTAGTTCCACTGTCCTTCGATCCTGCGGGAGCGTTGTTCGTGATCTTCGCGCAACCCACCGGCCGGAAGCCATTCTTCACGGCGATCTCCGGCTCCAACAGCGATCGCGTCCGTCTCAGCGAGCGGTCAGACCGTCTGATAGCGACTGTCTCGCAGACAGGTGATTGGACTTTGAAAACCGCCGCAGGCGCCGAGCGGAAATTCTCGGTCCGCGACCGTGACCTGGCTGACGCGCTCACGCTCGGCGGTCCCTGGCGCGTGCGATTCACCGACCGAATGGACGCGCCACTGGAGTTGACGCTTCACACACTCTCGTCCTGGACCGAGCAAACGCACGACGCGGTCAAACACTATTCCGGTACGGCGACGTACGTGCAGGACTTCGTCATACATCACCTGAATGTGAGCCAGCAGTACCGCGTAACTCTCGAGCTCGGCGCCGTACACGATCTGGTCGAGATCTGGCTCAATGGCCAACACCTTGGAGTCCTCTGGAAACCCCCATTCACCATGGACATCACTCGCGCAGTACGCGCTGGAACCAACAAGCTCGAGCTGGCGGTCACCAACACCTGGCGTAACCGTCTGATCGGCGACTACGGCAAGGCACCGGAGCAGCGAAAGTCATTTGTCGTGCCGGCGCTGCGCCTTGGAAAGCCCTGGCTCCCGGGTGGCCCGGGGACGGTGTTGTCACCGGCCGGTCTGTTGGGTCCCGTGCTCGTCCGCTACGCGGCGGTCGTCAGGTTGGATTAACGGGATTTTGCTTTACCGCTTTTACGCTGGCGCGTGCGCGTCTTGCCGCGCGCCGCGGACGCGGTTCGTTGCGGTGTTGGCGAAGCCGCGGCCGTTGGTGTCCCAGTCCAGCCCAGGTCTTCGCTGATACGACGCGCGGTCTCTACGACATCCTTCGTGAGTGTTTGCATGCGCTCGTCGTTCATGTACTGCGCGGCGCTCGAGACGCTGATAGCGGCCGTGATGTTGCCGGCAACGTCGCGGATGGGCGCGGCTACACAGCGAACCTGGTCTTCGTTCTCCTCGAGGTCGAAGGCGTAGCCCGCCCGCGCGTAGTTCCGCATTCGTGCGAGCCACTCCTGGAGCGCTTTCGGTGTACGCTGACTGGCGTTCTCCGCGCGGAAGAAGTTTGTCCAGGACTCCTCATCGTGATCGAGAATCAATGCTTTGCCGAGGCCGGTGGAGGACACTGGCTGCAATTCGCCGACCCGCGAGCTGATGTTGATCCGCCGTTTGCCGGCTATCTTGTCAAGATAAAGCACCTTACCGCGGTCGAGCACCCCGAGGTGCACAGTGTCCTCTGTCAGGAGTGCAAGCCGCTCGAGTTGCGGAGCTGCGACGCGCGGCAGGTCGAGCTCGTCGCGCACGCGGAAGCCGAGCTCGAGAAGCTTGGGTCCCAGGCTGTAGCCACTGCGGGGTACGAATGTCAGATAGCGACGGTCGGCGAGTGCGGACGCCAGGCGATGGGTTGTACTCCGCGTGAGTCCGAGGCGGTCGGCCAGATCTCCGAGCGTGATCGGGCCCTCCGCGACGAGTTCGATCACGTCCAGTCCGCGGAACAGCGTCTGGCTGCCGAGGCGCGCCGGCTCCTGCGGCTCGCGCTCCACGCTGGCCGGCGGCTCCGGACGGATTTGAGGTGTTCTTCCCATTATATGGTACCCGTATTAGTATGTGGGACGCGGTGCTCCGCCCGCAATGAGTGCCACAGCATTTCCCCCGGAAATAATCCATGACGTTCCCAGTCATCAAGCAGGTTCGTGCCAGCGTAGTTCGCGGTGGCGGCGCCGACTACCACGACCAGCTGGGACCACACTGGATCGACGATCACATCGCGACTTCCATGAGCCGCTATCCGGAGTACCGGCAGAGCCGCCGTAGCTTCGGCATCAATGTACTCGGCACCCTCGTGGTCGAGATCGAGGCCGCTGACGGCACGGTCGGGTTCGCGGTCACGACGGGTGGTGAGCCCGCTGCGTTCATTGTGGAAAAGCATCTCGCTCGCTTTCTGGAAGGTCGGGATCCGACGCAGATCGAGAAAATCTGGGATCAGATGTACTTCTCGACACAGTACTACGGTCGTAAGGGCCTGGTCGTGAATGCGATCTCCGGCGTGGACCTCGCCCTGTGGGACCTGCTCGGCAAGCTCCGGGGTGAGCCGGTGTATCAGATGCTCGGCGGCGCCGTCCGGGACGAGCTCGTGTTCTACGCCACCGGTGCGCGCCCGGACATCGCGAAGCAGCTCGGTTTCATCGGTGGCAAGCTGCCGCTGCATCACGGTCCAGCGGAAGGCGAAGAAGGCCTTGCCAGGAACCTCGCGATGCTCGCGGACATGCGCAGCAAGGTCGGCCCCGATTTCTGGCTCATGCTCGACTGCTGGATGAGCCTCGATCTCAACTACGCGGTCAGGCTGGCGCAGCGCGCGCAGGATTACGGGCTCAAGTGGATCGAAGAAGCGCTGTCTCCCGACGACTACTGGGGCTATGCCGATCTGAAGCGTAACACGCCACGTGGGATGTTGGTCACCACCGGCGAGCACGAGGCCACCCGCTGGGGCTTTCGCATGCTGCTCGAGATGGAATGCTGCGACATCATCCAGCCCGACGTCGGCTGGTGCGGCGGCATGACGGAGCTGCTGAAGATTGCCGCGCTGGCGGACAGTCGCGGCGTACTCGTCATTCCCCACGGCTCGAGTGTCTACAGCTATCACTTCGTCATTACGCGTCACAACAGTCCATTCGCCGAATTCCTCATGATGGCCCCCGGGGCCGACAAGGTGGTTCCGATGTTTCATCCGCAGCTCACGGGCGAGCCTGTGCCGGTGAACGGGCGGCTCAAGCTGCCCGACCGTCCGGGTTTCGGCGTCGAGCTCAACAGCAGCATCGCACTCCATCGACCTTACAACCATTGACATGTTGGCCACCGGCCATAACTCGAGGCTCACCCGCTCATGAAACTGTTGCGTTACGGTCCCGCGGGCCGCGAACAACCCGGACTTCTCGACGCCCAGGGCCGGATCCGCGCCCTGGCTGGCCGCTACTCCGACATCGGGCCCGGGCAACTCGCCCCGGCGAGCCTGAAAGCGCTCGCCGCCATCGATCCGGCCACACTGCCGCTGGTCCCGGGCAGCCCGCGCCTGGGCCTCCCCTTGGCCGGCACCCGCAAATTCATAGCCATCGGGCTCAACTACGCCGATCACGCCGCGGAATCGAATCTGCCGATTCCTTCCGAGCCCGTCATCTTCACCAAGGCCGTGAGTTGCCTGCAGGGTCCGAACGACCCGGTGATGCTGCCAAAGGATTCGAAGAAGACGGACTGGGAAGTCGAGCTCGGCGTCGTCATCGGGAGCAGGGCCAGTTATGTCGAGGAGAGCGCGGCGCTCGAGTACGTCGCGGGTTATGCCGTGATCAACGACGTGTCGGAGCGCGAGTACCAGTTGGAACGGGGCGGCACTTGGGACAAGGGCAAGGGCTGCGACACCTTCGGCCCGGTCGGCCCGTGGCTCGTTACGCGCGACGAAGTGGGTGACGTGCAGAACCTCGGCATGTGGCTCGACGTCAACGGACAGCGCATGCAGACCGGCAGCACCAAGACCATGATTTTCGGGGTCGCGATGCTGGTGAGCTACATCAGTCGCTTCCTGACCCTGGAGCCTGGCGACATCATCACGACGGGCACGCCTCCGGGTGTCGGTGCCGGCAAGAAACCGCAGCCGCTATTCCTGAAGGCCGGCGATTCCGTGCGGCTCGGAATTGAGAAGTTGGGTGAGCAGCAGCAACAGGTCATTGCCTGGCAGCGTGGCGGCTGATGGCCATGCAGAAGTCCGTGTATTCCGAGCGATTCAAGAATCGGGTGGCCGTCATCACGGGCGGCGCGTCCGGGGTGGGGCTGGAGATCGCCATCCGCATCGCCGCCGAGGGCGGCAAAGTCAGCCTGTGGGATCGTGACGCGGCGACTTTGGCAAAGGCAGCTACGTCGGTCGGCGACGGTACTCACACCGTGCAGGTGGATGTCACGGATGCCGCGAAGCTGGCGAGCGCCGCCGAAAGTGTTTACGCAAGGTTCGGCCGGATCGACGTGTTGGTAGGGAGCGCGGGCATCACGGGTCCCACCGCGAAATTGTGGGAATATCCGTTGGAGGAATGGCGGCGCGTGATCGACGTCGACCTGAACGGCATTTTCTACACCTGCCGTGCGGTCGTTCCCCAGATGCTCAGGAATGACTACGGTCGCATCGTCAACATCAGCTCCGTGGCCGGTAAGGAAGGTAACCCGAATGCCTCGGCCTACTCGACGGCGAAGGCGGCGGTGATCGGACTTACGAAGTCGCTCGGCAAGGAGCTCGCCACGACGGGCATCCGGGTGAACTGCGTGACGCCGGCGACTTTCACCAGCCCATTGCTTGCGCAGCTCCCGCAAAGCCAGATTGACTACATGCGGTCGAGGATTCCCATGGGCCGGCTGGGTGAGATGGAAGAGGTCGCCGCCCTCGTGTGCTGGCTCGCGAGCGAGGAGTGCTCATTCTCGACCGCCGCGACCTTCGATATTTCGGGTGGCCGGACCACCTACTAATTCGGGGGCGTCGTGCAGGACTTGCAAATCGTCGACGCGCATATGCACTTGTGGGATCTCGATGAGATCCGCTACCCATGGCTCACGCCGCCGTTGCCGGTGGGCATTACCGGTGATGTGAGATCGATCGCGAAGACATACCTGCTCGACGACTACCTGCGCGATGCCGGCGGCGACGGCGGCAAGATTCGTGTTGCGAAGGTTGTGCACGTCGAGGCGGGTGCCAACCCCGCGGACTCTTTGAAAGAGACGCGCTGGCTGCAGAGCGTTGCCGACGCCCATGGTTATCCGCATGCGCTCGTCGCCCATGCGGAGTTGAACAATCCGAAGGTCGAAGCGCTTCTGGCGGAGCACGCGAGCCAGCGTAACGTGCGCGGCATACGCCAGATTCTGAACTGGCACCCCGATCCGAAGAAAACCTACACCCCGTGCGATTGGCTGGGCGATGCGGACTGGCACAAGGGATTCGCGCTCCTGCGCAAGTACAACCTGTCCTTCGACCTGCAGATCTATCCGGGACAGATGCAGGCGGCCGCGCAGCTCGCCAGTCGCCACCCCGACACGACACTGATTCTGAACCACACGGGCATGCCGGTGGATCGGGACGGAGCGGGGCTGCAGGCATGGCGCGCCGGCATGCAGGCCCTGGCGGAGCAGCCGAATGTGGCGGTGAAGATCTCCGGGCTCGCCATGCTGGACTGGCAATGGACCACCGACAGCCTGCGGCCATTCGTGTTGCAGACACTCGAGCTCTTCGGCACCGATCGTTGTCTGTTCGCAAGTAACTTTCCGGTCGATCGCCTGTTCGCCTCTTTCGCGCGCCAATACAGCGCTTACCAGTCGCTCGCTGCGACTCTGAGTGCCACGGAGCGGGCGCAGGTGTTTGCCACGAACGCAGAGCGTATTTACCGAATCTAAGTCCGGCCGAGGGGGGTCGCGATAGTGCCCAATCCGTTACTTGGAGTCTTCTTCCACTGGTTGGGCGGCCTCGCCTCGGCCAGCTTCTACGTCCCGTTCCGCAGTGTGCGCGGCTGGTCGTGGGAAATCTTCTGGCTCGTCGGGGGTGTGTTCAGTTGGATCATCGCCCCGTGGCTGTTCGCGGGTCTGCGCACCCACGACCTGCTCGCGGTGCTTGCCGAGGCACCGCCTGCGACCCTTGCGTTGTGTTACTTCTTCGGCGCGCTGTGGGGGTTCGGTGGCCTGACTTTTGGTCTCACCATGCGCTATCTCGGCATCTCGCTGGGAACTGCCATCGCGCTGGGGCTGACCGCCGCGTTTGGAACTCTCATCCCACCGCTGGTGAGCGGACAACTCTTCGGCTCTCTGATCCACTCGACTGGCGGGCTGGTAGTGCTCGTCGGTGTGGCGACGGCACTGCTGGGCATCGCTATCGTCGGCAAAGCCGGCCACGCCAAGGAGTTCGAGCAGGCCGCGTGGCTGGAGATGGCATCCGGTGGCCAGAGCGATCTCCCCAGGGCGGCGGACTTTCGCAAGGGAGTCGCGGTCGCGGTGTTTTCCGGAATCATGAGCAGTTGTTTTGCGTACGGGCTCGCTGCGGGGGAGCCGTTGCGACAGCTGACGCTCGCGCACGGCACGGCTCCGCTGGCGCAGGGCCTGCCTGTTCTGGTCGTTGTCCTGCTCGGTGGATTCACCACCAATGCCGTGTGGTGCCTGATCCTGATTCTCAAAAATCGCAGCGGTCGCGAGCTGGTCGGTGAGCTCAAGGTGGCGGGCGCCACGCTGGTTCCTTCAACCGGACGCAACTACCTGCTGTGCGCGCTCGCGGGCACAGCCTGGTATTTCCAATTCTTCTTCTACACGATGGGTGAGAGCCAGATGGGGCGCTACGGTTTTTCGAGCTGGACCCTGCACATGTCCAGCATCATCATTTTCGCGGCGCTCTGGGGTCTGGGCTTGCAGGAGTGGCGGGGTGCGAGTAGGCGCAGTCTGGTCCTGCTGACAGTGGGACTCGTGGTGTTGGTAGGCTCCACCGTGGTCATTGGTTTGGGGAACTCACTCGTTGCGCAGGGTTGAGCGATGAGCAGCCGCCGTAGCCGGGTCGCCATGACGGCGGCGATCATGATGGCACTTCTCCCCGGTGCCGCTCCAGGAGCGGCACCGGGCGGTAAATGGATCGAAGCGTGGTACTCACCACCGTTTCCGCCTACGGCGGTCCTCATCTCCGGCGATGTACGTACTTTCGCGCATCAAACCGTCCGCCAGGTCGTACGTCTGGAAGGCGGAGGTGACCGGATACGGGTGCGTCTCACCAACGAGTTGGGTCTGTCCCCGGTCAGGATCGGCTCGGTTCACGTCGCACTGTCGTCGCCCAATGCCGTTACCGAGCCTGAGACCGACCATGTGCTGACATTCGGCGGCCGGCAGGATGCGGTGATTCCGGTGGGGCAGGCGCTGGTGAGTGATCCTGTTGAGATGACGGTAGGCGCCTTTGCGAATCTCGCCATTTCGATCTACTACCCCGAACGACTGGCACCAGCGGGCCACCTGTTACAGGTGCGTGTTTCACCGAAGGGTGATCATGGCGCTGATTCCGTCTGGCGTGATGCAACGGCCGCCAGAGCGCCTGCACTCGCGAGTGGTGTCGAGGTCGAGACGGACGTGTCGCACCGGGTGGTTGTCGCATTTGGCGACTCGATTACCGAAGGTGCGGGCGCTACGCCGGGTATCAACATGGACTATCCGGAACAGCTTGCGCGCCGTCTCGAGCACAGCGGCGCGGGTAACGGCTGGGTCGTGATCAATTCCGGAATCGGCGGCAACCGACTCCTGCACGAAGGGTCCGGACCGAGTGCCCTGGACCGGTTCGAGCGTGATGCGCTCGACATATCCGGCGTGAGCGCCATCATTGTCCTGGAAGGCATCAACGATATCGGCTGGGCTTTCGACTCAAACGGCGATACGGGGCCGCTCGGCGTCGCGGATATCGTCGGCGCCTACAAACAACTCATTGCCCGCGCACACGCGCGTGGGCTGAAGGTGTTTGGCGGCACGATCGCGCCCTATGAAGACGCCGCTTACTATCACCCCGAAGGCGAGGCAGTGCGTGCCGCCGTCAATCAATGGATCCGTACCAGCGGTGCATTCGATGCCGTAATCGATTTCGAGCAGGCCTTGCGCGATCCCCGGCATCCAACTCGGTTTCGCGGCGCGGAGCAGTCTGGCGACAACCTGCACCCCAACGATGCGGGCTACCGGGCGATGTCCGAGACCGTCGATCTCAAGCTCTTCAAATGACCCGGGTTCGCATCAATCGCCGGCAGGTATTGTTGGCGACCGGGGCGCTCGTCGCCGTGCCACCCGGCCTGCTGAGCGCCAGACAGCCCTCATTGAGCGCTGTCCGAACCCGCACCGAATGCATCGACCGTCCGCTCGGGCTCGAAGTCGCGCAGCCGCGCTTCTCGTGGGCACTCGAGACACCGGGCCGCCGCGATATCCGGCAGACCGCTTACCGCATCCGCGTCGCTTCCGACGCCGCGCTGTTG
>FTEG01000533.1_pt1 | contig 9448 bp, 8 predicted proteins | sample 1640171 | NCBI WGS metagenome assembly FTEG01 (sample SAMEA3914816, study PRJEB12502) | metagenome | biome: forest; material: soil | place: USA | collected 2011-09-16 | depth 0.3 m | reverse complement strand
TCGCTCTTCAACTGCAGGTTGGGGACACAGGATCCTCACGGGCTGAAGCAGTACTTCTTCCCGCTCGCGGCCGGGTATTGGCGCGCTTATCACTCACCTGAACAGTCGTTCTGGTGTTGCACAGGCACGGGTGCCGAGGAGTTCGCGAAGCTCACCGACACCATATTCTTCCGCCACGGTAGCGATGTTTATGTCAACCAGTTCATCGCCTCCAGCCTCGAATGGAAAGAGGAAGGCCTGACAGTGGAGCAGGTGACGCAATTCCCGCGTGAGCAGGGGACGACTCTCAAGATCACCTCGTCGCGTCCCATTCCGCGAACGATCTACGTGCGCATCCCGGGTTGGGCTGGCACCGCACAGATCAGGCTCAACGGCCGGCCGTTGGCAGTCGTTGCGGAGCCGGGTTCGTATATCGGCCTACGGCAGGTCTGGCGCAGCGGCGATACTATTTCCGTTCATCTGCCGATGGAGCTGCGGCAGGAGGCACTGCCCGGAGATGATTCTGTCAAGGCCGTACTGTATGGCCCATTAGTCCTTGCTGCGGATCTTGGAGCGGGGCCGCCTGACGGCCCTGCCCGAGTCATTCACGGCCGCTCTACAGCTCCCGATAACATCCCGCCACCCGATCCCTTGCCCGAGGTGAGGGCAGAGTCCGCGGCTGAGGCGGTATCCTGGGTTGAGTTGCAATCCAAACAGGATCTGCGCTTCAGGGCCGCGGCGGCCGGTGCCGAATACGCGGTGGCGCCGCTGTATCGGATTGGCGAGCAGCGTTACTCGATTTACTGGCGAACCCACCCTTCGAAAAGCCGTGCCTGATGGGTCAGCCGCGCAATGCGGGCAGCACCGGCAACAGACATGTGATTTTGGATATACCCGCGGCCGGTTTTTTCGTTCGAGCGACTCCATGATGGTCAAGAGTGTTTTGATCGTTGGCGGCGGCATGCGGATGGATTCAATCGCAACGCTCACGCAGTCTAAGGATCTTCAGCGGTTTCTGGGCGAGCTCGCAGCAAAGCCACCCCTCATTGCACCGGACACCGGTCGCCAATGCACGGCGCAAGCGGCAGGAGGCCGCGTCACAGCTTAACGATCTGTGACTATCGTCTGACCGCCGGGCGCTTCGGTAGCACTCGTGAGACTCGTAGTCCCGAGCGCGGGGTACACCAAGGTCACTCCAACATGCGAGCCCTTCCGTTGGCTGCCCTCCAGCTGGCGGACATTCATCCACGCCCGAAGCTGTGAAAGGCTCCCACGGTGGGAACCCTTCACAAAATCATAAAAACGCTAGTCATCGAGAGCGCCCATGGTCAAATTGACGTTAGTTCCCGTCATCCCGCTCGCCTTATCGGAGGCCATGAAGACCGCCATATTTGCCACCTCTTCAAGCATCGACCCCCGTTGCGTGTGGCTCGTACTTGCAATGTATTGCGTGAACTGCTCCCAGGTCACTCCCATTGGCTTGGCTTTTATATCGAAGACCTCTCTAAACGTGTCTGTCTCCAGTATGGCATTCGTCCGCAGGCCGACCACGCGGATACCGTGGGGCGCGAGTTCAACGGAGAGGTCACGGGTAAGCGCTTCCTTGGCAGCCTGCGACGAACCATACCCCCCGGCCTGCGAATTACCCTTGCGCGAGGTCAGCGCGGTGACAGTCATGATCACCCCTGATTTATTCTGAATCATGCGCCTGGCTGCCAGGCGCGCAGTCAGAAAGTACGATCGCGTGTAATTTGCAATGGGTAGGAAGAACTTCTCGGCATCCATCTCGGCCAGCGAGGCGCCCGCGATTTTCTCCATCGGAATCCCGATCGCGTTGAACGAGATATCGATGCGGCCCGCCTTGCCGATTACCGACTGCAGGTGTTTGTCCACGGCTTTCTCGTCGAGAGCGTCTACCTCCGCCACCTCGGCCGCACCGCCGGCTGATTGGATGTCCTTGGCGACCGCTTCCAGTGACGCACGCCCACGCCCGGTAAGAAAAAGCTTGGCCCCTTCCTGCGCAAAAGCACGGGCGACCGCGCCGCCGATCGCACCGCCAGCTCCGTAGATAACCGCAACCTTGTTTTTCAAAAACATATTCATTTTCCCTTGTACGTTGATTGGGAACACCTGACCTTAGGTGCTCTAACCCCAGAACAACGTTTGACGAACAACGCAGCGGACATTTTTCTGATCCCCGGTGCTGAGGTCCACTTCCTGCAGGTTGCAGGCGATGCCGGGGTGGTCCATCAACGCGATGACGCCAAGCACCCGCGTGGAGGGTAGAAAGGCATAAAGCCTCATCGCGGCGCCCCGACTGAGGTTGTTGGGTTTGCCGAACGGGTCGGGTCTCGAAGCAAACGCACCGCGGCCGTCAGTAGAATCAGGCAGATGGCAACGAAGCTTACCAACGGCGGGACGTAGAAGTAACGAAACGAGAGATACGCTCCGACTGCGCTGACCGCGCAGAGAAGTCCTGCAACGATTCCCAAGCGCTTCGGCGCAAGACGGACAAGGTCCGACAAAAGCCAAAGGATAGCGGCCAATGTGAACAGCAGAAGCCCGACCAGAAGTCCCCATCCATAGTAGAGATTCCAATAGGTCGAATGGTCCCCCATGAATTCAAAGTCGATGATTTTCATCGCGGCGACGAGTTGTGTCGCTCGAGCTCCGTGTGTCGACGCCCAGGGATAGGCCGACATATGGCCGAGCGCCAGAAAGACAAACAGGAGGGAGCTGAGGCGGATCAAGGCGGTGGGTGACCCGAGAGGGAAGGAGCGTCGATTGTTGTTAGACGTGGTTTTGGGCATCAGAAAATCTTCCTCGCATTGTTGTTCCGAACGTCGTGATCCGTGGGGGGCCAGCGAACCGTGCTGTCGAACTGAAGACGCGCAGACGCCCGAGCGCCGGACACTTATTTCGGTGGGGTCGCGCAGGAGGAGGTCCGGGCGTTCGCCTTGGGGCCACGGCCGAGCGCGCTGAAGTCAATTCGCCTACGGATCGCTGTCCATCAAGGCGCCATAGGCTTCCAGGGCGCGATCCCACATTGCGTCGAGACCATGGAGCGTCGACGCGGCCTTCCCGCAGACCTCCAGGCGGCGTTCGTAGAATCGGCGCTCCATCGGATTGCGGGCTCGGCCGAGCGCCTGTCCGAAATGCTTCCTCGCCATCTCGATGTTGCTCGAGCGACGTTCGAGCTCACCGAGGGCCGCGAAATAGAAGGGATAGCCGGACAGCCGATCGAGGTCCCGCATGGCCCGAATCTCCGCCAGCCCACTCGCCGGGCCGCTGCGTTGGGCGATGGCGACGGCGCGATTGAGCGCCACGATCGGCGACGGCTGCAATCTCATCAACGTGTCATAGAGGGAGACGATCGCGGCCCAGTCCGTGGCTTCGACGTGCGCGGCGTTGGCGTGGATCGCCGCGATCGCCGCCTCGACGTGATATCCGCTAAGGTTCGGTCCGGTCGCGGCCAATTCCAGCAACGACAGGCCATCCACGACAAGATCCTGGTCCCATCGCGAGCGGTCCTGGTCGCAGAGCGCAACGAGATCGCCGGCGTCATCGATGCGCGCGGGCAACCGGGCGGCGTGCAGGCACATCAAGGCGCCAAGCGCGTGGGTGGCCGGAGTGGCGCAACGGGCGTCGTTGAGGGGGAGGGCGGTCAGCCGCATCGCCTCCTGGCAAAGGTCGACCCGTATGGAGGTTTCCTTCGACGCACCGTGGTAGCCCTCGTTGAACAGTAGGTAGAGGGCCCGCTGGACGGCGGAGAGCCGTCGCACGACCTGTGGGGACGAGGCGATGTCGAAGAGGTGTTTGGATGTCGCCAGGACCGTCTTGGCGCGTCCGAGCTGTTTCAGCATGGCCGCATGACCGCTCATGAAGGCGGCGGCGGTTTCGCCAACGCTGAAACCACAGAGAATCTGCAGCATCAGCGCCACCTGCGTGCGTTCGGACAGCCGCGGATCGCAACAGGCGAACATCATCCGCAGGAGATCGTCCTTCAAAGCGCCCGGAAGGAAGAGGTCATCGAGCGCCGGCTCGAGCATCTGCTCGCTCCGCAGACCCCACTCGAGTTCCGACACGTGGCCGGCGGCCGTGCGCTGGCGGCGGATCATATCCAGCGCCCGATTCTTGGCAGTCGTCATCAGCCAGGCCTGCGGGTTCTCCGGCACCCCGCGCAGCGACCAGACCTCCAGCGCCCGGCAGAAGGCGTCCTGCGCCACATCCTCGGCCAGGGCCAGGTTATGGACGCCGAAAATCCGCGTCAGGCTCGCCACCAAGCGCCCGGATTCGCGCCGGAAGAAATGGTCGTCGAGGAGCATGTCAGGGCGTCATGGACGCCACCGGCCGCACTTCGACTCCGCCGCCTTGTTCGAAAATCGGACAGTCCTTGGCGATCTCGCAGGCCGCGTCGATGTCGTCGGCGGCGATGACGATGAAGCCGTTCACCAGGTCCTTGATCTCGGCGAACGGCCCATCGTGGACGACCCTGCCAGCGCCCACGCTCTTGGCCGTATCTTGCAACGGTATCCCTGGATTGGTCATCAAGCCGCGCTGGTTGAGCTCGCTCATCCACGCTCTCCATTTTTCCAGGGTCTTCTGCTGTTGTTCGGCCGAGCCTGCGCGCCCACGGGCGCGGAACAGAAATACGAATTCACTCATGGCGGACTCCTCGAGTATGGACCTGTGGTCCGCTGGGGCGCGCGTTCGCCGTCAGCGGACGACGCCGTCGATTTGGCGATGTCGAGTTTAAGACGCGCGACAGGTTCGGGGCCGGACATCTAATTTGTCTCGCACAACGGCGTAAGGCAGGTCTGGCGCAGCGGCCCGGAGATGACTCTGTCAGGGCCGTTCTGTATGGCCCGTTGGTGCTCGCCGCGGATCTTGGAGCGGGCCGCTGGCGAATCTGTTCCCCTGGGGAGGCGACCTGGAGATCGCGGCCAAACAATACAACGGCATCATGCGGCGGCGCTTCGAGCGCGCGCTCGACTTCATCAAGCTGCACTACTGCATCAGCGAGCGCCGGGATTCCCGCTTCTGGCTCGACAATGCGGACTCGGCCAGTATTCCCTGCTCGATCTCGTGCGGATCCGCGCTTTCGGCGAGGGCGCCGGCCGGCGGTTGCTGGCCTGAGGTGAGCGCTCCCCGGCGACGCCTGCGATGAAGTTTTCACTGACCCATGGCTCTTCCGATTTACGAAGTGACATTTCTCGCGTCTTCGGCTCGTGGGGAAACACCCAAAAGCGCCGCTGCGTAATAGCGGCGAAAACCTGCTCGGCAACATCCGCGGGCGGCAGGACGCGTTCGCGAAGGTCACACAACAAGTTCACGACGGAATTCTCATGTTCAGTAGCACTCGTGAGACTCGTATTCCCGAGCGCGGGGTACACCAAGGTCACTCCAACAGGCGAGCCCTTCAAATCGAGCTCACGATAGAGCGACTCCGATAGCCCTACGATCGCGTGCTTCATTGCGACAGAGCATGCTGCGCTGCCAGTGCCCAGGAGGCCTGCGGAAGTGACGTTGATAATGTGTCCACTACCGCGCTTGACCATATCGGGAACAAAGACCTGCACGCCGTGGATCATGCCCCATAGATTGACGGCGACGCTGGCAGCGGAACTGTTGCAGAGGAGCCAAGGCGGCCCGAGTTCGGCCTCCGTGCGTCGGGCGAGTTGACGCACGGCATCAAAAGCAAGCACGTCCGTGGGGATGGCGATGGCCTCACCATCCTTCGCCTTCACCTTCTCTACAGCAGCGGCGAGGAGGTTCTGATCCTCGTCGGCGAGCGCCACCTTCATGCCTCTATCCGCAGCATGCAAAGCGAGCTCCAGCCCGATGCCGCTCGCCGCTCCAGTGATCACCGCGACCTTACCTGTCAGGTCGGTCTTCGGGCTCATGGCCAGAGTGTTACCCATTGATGTAGGCCTCAGTAGTGACTCGATGAGGGTGATCAGGGCTTGCCGATTGCTCGTTCGCATAGAGCGCGGGAGGTGCGGCGATTGCAATTGATTCGGCCGCACACGTGGATTACATTAATCTCACAGCGTATCTCTTTGATGGCTCTGAGGTTTTCACGTTGAGCGCGCTTCGCGCGAGCCGAGAGAACTTTGACTACTCCGCGCGAGTCCGGTCCGGAGCGCATCCGGTTCGAAGGATTTGAAGCGGATCTGCGCGCCGAGGAACTGCGCAAGGCGGGTCGGAAGGTTCGACTGCCCCAACAGTCTTTTCGCGTCCTGGCCATGCTGCTGGAGCGGGCTGGACAGCTCGTCACTCGGGAAGAGCTTCGTGCCCGATTGTGGCCGGCCGGCGTACTGATCGAGTATGACCAGGGACTGAACGCGGCGATCAATCGGCTGCGCGAGGCGCTGCGTGATTCAGCCGATGCGCCGCGGTTCATCGAGACCCTGCCGAAGCGGGGCTACAGGTTTATTGCGGCGGTTGAGCTGGACCCGTTAGTGGTAGCCGCGTCAGCGAGTTCCCCCGCCGCACTTGCGAGCGCCCCCGGAATCCGATCCCGTCGCAACGTCCTGTTCGCCGTCGTGGTAGGCCTGACTGCGATACTACTCATTGCAGGCACCCTGTCGGTCCTCACCCGTCGTTCTGTGACCCACTCTGCGTCCGCCCGGCAGGTCGTTCCTTTTACGAGCTTGCCGGGGCAAGCGGTTGCGCCGACATTCTCGCCCGACGGCAGCCAGGTGGCGTTCGCTTGGAACGGCGAAACGGGTGACCCCCATCGGTTCGATCTATACGTCAAATCGATCGGATCGGAGCGGCTGCTGCGCCTCACGCACCAGAGCTCCATATGGATCAGCCCGGCGTGGTCACCGGACGGAAGTGCGATCGCATTCGTGAGGTGGACGGAAACGGGCTCCGGCATTTTTCTGATTCCCGCTCTCGGCGGGTCCGAGCGGAGCATCTTGACCTACGGGATTGCCGTCGGGTCTCACATCCAGATCAGCTGGTCGCCGGATGGCCACCTGCTCGCCTATTCGGCTTACGGACCCAGAGGGGCACCCCATGTGTACCTGGCTTTGTTGGACTCCCTGAGCACTCAGCTACTGTCTCCGGCACCCGAATGTCTGGATGCGGGCGTGCCTGCCTTCTCCCCGGATGGCAGGCAACTCGCGTTGATCTGTATCTCGAGTCCGGCGGTGTATTCCATTTACGTCGTGGAGTTGCCTCACGGGCCCATGCGGCGGGTCACCTCGATGATGGGCTACCCGCAAGGACTCGCTTGGGCTCCTGATGGGAACACACTGATCTTCGCGAACGACCCGGGCGACGGCGGGGAGTTGTGGCGGCTGACTCTCGGCGGACAGCTGACACAGCTTCCCTTCGGCGAGGATGGGTCTGCGCCGACGATTGCCGTTCGGGGCGGCCGCATGGCTTATGTGCGCGGCCGAGTGACGATCGACATCTGGCGTGCGGATCTCACCGCCCCACATCCGGAGGAATCCGCAGCCAAACTGATCTCCTCCACGCGGACTCAAATGGTTCCCCGCTACTCGCATGACGGGACGCGTATTGCTTTCCAGTCCAACCGCTCGGGGAGCGCGGAGATCTGGATGACGGATGCGCAGGGCGCCGATCCAAACCGGCTGACTTCGTTCAACGGACCCTTCACCAGTGCGCCCGGTTGGTGTTCGGACGGTCGCCGGATTGCGTTTGATTCGCGCGCTCCGGGCCTGTCCGCCCTCTATGTCGAGGATATCAGCGAGAGAGTGCCGCGGCAGGTCCTTGCTTCGCACAACAATCTATCATTTCCAGCGTGGTCCGAGGACTGCCGCTGGCTGTTCGCGAGCGATCCAAACTACGTGCTGTATCGTGTCCCATCCGTCGGCGGCCGGGCTGAACGATTCACAGAGCATCCTTCGTCCTATAGCCTCGTGACCGCGGACCGGGTGGTTTTCAACGTTACGGAGGCCAACGGTGTCCTGCTTTGGAGCAAACCGACCAATGGCGGCCCCGAGGCGCCTCTGGAGAAGATGCCGCTACTGAGCTACGAAGATGGTTGGGCGGCGACCACCAGCGGGATCTTTTACACGGATTCCGTAGCTACACCCATCAGTGTCAACTTCTATGAGTTCGCAAGCCGGACGACGCGGACACTGATGACCCTGAAGCAGCGTCCGCTTCCTGCCGGTGGCGCCGGGATTACTGTTTCGCCCGATGGACGTTGGCTGCTCTACGGCCAGACAGGCTCCGAACAGAGCGAGATCATGCTAGTGCCTGGTCAGTAAGCACCACGGCCCTGCGGCTTGGCGCAGCTGTATCAAAAGAGCCTCGGAACAAACTCCTGCAGATCGCGGCGCCACGTCAGCCACTCATGATCGGTCCCTGGCGATTCGTAGAACACATGCTTGATATGGGCATCCTCCAGTACAGAATGCAGCCGTAGCAGACCCGCGCGCATTCTCTCCGGCTCTTTAGTGCCCACGCCCAGCCAGAGCAGCCGGACTTTCGCGGCGAAGGCAGCCGGATCGGCAAACACGCCGTTGTAATCGGTCTTGGGATCGACTGTGCGGTTCGCCAGCGCGGACAGCCCGCCGGCGCCACTGAATCCGCCTATGTAAGAGAACAGCTCCAGATGATCCAGCGTCACCTGGAATGTCTGCATTCCCCCCATCGACAAGCCAGCCATGGCCCGATGACCGCGATCCGCAATCGTCCTGAAAGTCGCATCGACGTAGGGAATGAGAACCTGGGTGACGTCATCTTCGAAGACTGCAGCCATGTCCTGCATGGCGCGCAACATTTCCGGTGAGCCAAAGGGTTTGCCCTGGAGATCGGGGGCCGCCTGGCCGGCGCGCCGCGCGTAACCATAGGCCATCACGAGGATCATGGGCTTGCAGTGCTCGCTCGCGATGAGATTATCCAGAATGAAGTTGGCGTGCCCTTGCCGGATCCAACCCGTCTCGTCCTCGCCGCCGCCGTGCTGAAGATAGAGCACCGGATAGCGGACCTTCGTCCGCGTATCATAATTCGGGGGCAGATAGACCAGCGCATGCCGCCAGCTTCCGGTGATCTTGGAGTGATACCAAACCTCCCGCACCTGCCCGTGGGGCACATCCTGAGCCGAATAGTAGGTCGACCCCGGCTCGGGAACCTCTACCGCACTCGCGTACTTGTTGCCGCCAAAAAAAGCCTGGCTGTTGGGATCGCTGACCTCCGCACCGTCGATGATCAACGTGTAGTAGTGCAAGCCCGGCACCAGCGCAGCGGTGGTGACTGTCCAGAATCCGTCGGCCTCCTTCACCATGTCAACTTTGGGACCACTCCAGAAATTCAGTTTGACCTGCCTGGCATCGGGCGCCTTGACCCGGATCTGCACCCTCCCGGCGCGATCCACGCGGGGATAGTCCGCTCCCCAAACGTTCGTCGTTGCCGCCGCGAAGTCAGCGGGCTCATCCGCCCAACAGGCACTCGACAGTAACAAGATCAGTATTGCGAATCGCTGCATGGG
>FTEG01000248.1_pt1 | contig 10144 bp, 4 predicted proteins | sample 1640171 | NCBI WGS metagenome assembly FTEG01 (sample SAMEA3914816, study PRJEB12502) | metagenome | biome: forest; material: soil | place: USA | collected 2011-09-16 | depth 0.3 m | reverse complement strand
TTTGCGCAGGCAACGCCGCTGCCCGGCAGGGAAAAGCGATTGTCGTAGAAGATCCGCATGCCCAAGGCGGCGGCGGCCTGGTCGTCCGCAACGGCGTTCCCGCGGGAGGGCGGCAGATGTTCCGGCAAGAGGTGGGCAAGCCATTCGCGGCAATCGGAACTCAAGAATGCGAGATGCGCCGGGCAGGCAGCGGCGTTGCCTGCGCAAATTGCCACGACCCCGAGCATGCTTTTGCCGAGAAGAAACCTCGATCCAACACCATCAGGGAAGCGGCCAGGAATGCCCCGGACCTCATTGACGCGGCGTGGTACACGCGAGCGCACTTTTGGGACGGCAAAGTCGATAATGTCTGGTCCGCCCCGCTGTTTACATTCGAGCAGGCCGACGAGATGGGCTCGAGCCGGTTAGGCGTGGTGCACGCGTTGGCGGCCATTTACAGGATTCGCTACGAGAAGGTATTCGGCCCCATGCCTGACCTGAGCGACACGACGCGGTTTCCCGCGGACGGAAAACCGGGCACGCCGCAATTCGATGCCATGTCCGCGCAGGACAAGGAGCTCGTCAATCGAGTGTATGCAAACGTCGGCAAGGCGCTCGAGGCCTACGTTCGCAAGCTCGCCGCCGGCAGATCTCCATTCGATGATTTCCTGAACGGCTCTTCGAAGGCTCTCAGCAGCGACGCGCAGCGCGGCATGGTTGCGTTCACGCGTCACGGGTGTAACACCTGCCACTCCGGCCCGACCTTCAGTGACGAAAGTTTTCACGATCTGCGCTATCGAGGCACACCGGGGCAAGCGCAGGATCCGGCGCGTGCAGGCGGCATATCCTTCGCGAGCAAGTGGCAATTCACCTCGACGAGCCAATTCGCCGACCCGGCAAATGGCGCGGCCACCGTAATGGCCGCCAACGCCGCCGGCGACCGCAAAGGCTTTCGAACACCGAGCCTGCGGAACGTGGCACTCACATACCCATACGGGCACGAGGGGGCATTCGCTACACTCGAGAGTGCCATCGACGCGCATACGCGAGTCCTGCCCAGGCGCCCGGCACTCGACGCCCAGGACAAACATGACATCATCGAGTTTCTGCACTCACTCAGCGGCAGGCCGCCGCAGCCGCCGTGGAACTATTGGCCCGGCGGCTGACGGCAACAGCCTGCGTCCGAGGCCGCGGTATGCGGGGATACCGGGCAGATTGCAGGCAACTCGTTTAGAGTTTAAATTCTACCGGGGCTGCATGGCGCAAGATTGAGCGCACAGCACCACCGGCCGGATGACAAGAACTCATAGCCAGAATCATCCGCGCCTCGATCCGCCTCCAAGAGGCGTTTCGCGATAATTTCGGTACCGGCGGTTGCATTGCACCGCATTGATCGATTCGCGGGGATTTCCAGGCCACTCCCGCGATCAGGAGTACGTGCGATGTTCGAACACCACCCCACCCTGCTCTCCTTCCGCAGCTTCCTGGTTGCAGTGGGTCTGGCACTCCTCAACGGCTGTGGTTTGCCGCACATCGCCCATCCCGCGGCTCCCGTGCCGACGGGTCTCTCGGCAACCCCAGGTGACACCGTGGTAGTCCTCACCTGGACGGCCAGCAGCGGCGCAACGGGCTATAACGTGAAGCGTGCGGCCACCAGCGGCGGACCGTACACGCAGCTCGCCGCGCCCTCCTCGCCTGGATATACGGATTCCTCGGTCACCAACGGCACCACGTACTACTACGTCGTATCAGCGCTCAATCCGGGCGAGAGTGCGAATTCCGCCGAGGTCTCGGCGACCCCCAAGGGTCCGAGCGCACCCCCAGCGGCACCGGCCAATCTCTCGGCAACCGCCGGCGACACTACGGTAACCCTGACCTGGACAGCGAGCACCGGCGCGAAGGGCTATTATGTCAAGCGCTCCACCACCAACGGAGGACCCTACACACAGATCGCGGCACCCACCGCGACCTCTTACACCGACACCGGACTCACTGACGGAACAACTTATTACTACGTCGTCTCGGCATTCAATTCGGCCGGTGAAAGCCCGAACTCGGCGCAAGTCACTGGCGTTCCCTCGCCTCCTCCTCCCACGACTTTTGGAACCTGGACTGACGTTACGCCCCCGGGTGTGAATCTCACCGACAATTTGTGTGGGAACTTTGGAGCGACCACTATCCAGGTGGATCCCGTGCACCCGTCGGTTCTTTACACCGAGTTCAACTGCCAGGGAGTCTGGAAATCCACGGACTATGGCCTCACGTGGACCGGGCCCCTCAACACAGGCACCAATGGCGCTGCGGTAAACGACTGCGGTGGCGGAATTACGCTTTCGCCTTACAGCACGGCCAGTGTTCCGACTGTTTACGAAGCATGTATTCGCGGCGGTGGTGGCGGCTTCTGGAAGTCCGTCGACGGCGGCGTGAACTGGACTAAGTATTTTGTCGCTCCCAGCGGCGCGAGCCGCCAGGATTACCTTCCCCCTGTTGTCGACCCCTACGACGAGAACCATCTCCTGATGGTGGGTCACGAACAGGATTATGTCGTTGAGAGTGTCGACGGGGGCCAGACTTGGAGCAGCGCTCCAATCACCGCCGGGATGCAAACACATGGCGGCTCGGGCGCGATCTTTTTCATCAATACCGGGGTTGCCGCCACCACACGTGGGAATTGGCTGTGGATGGGACAACAGAGCGGCGGAACCTACGGCACCTGGCGCACCTCGAATAGCGGAGCCGCGTGGGTCAAAGTGGATAAGAACGAACACGGCGGCTCGCCGCAGCTCTATCAGCCAGATAACAACGGTGTTGTTTATATGGCAGGAGCTTACTCGGATCTCGGCTGGGGTGTTTTGCGCAGCGTGGACTATGGAGAAACCTGGAGTCACGAAGGAAACAACGGTAACGAGGCCGTGGTTTTCGGGACGACGAAAAATGTCTATGCGATGTATGGATTTCCCGTGGGACCCGGTGGCACCAACGATCCGGGGTTTGAAGTTGCATCCCAGCCGGGCACCGGCACCTGGGTAGCGCCGGGCACTCCTGCCGGCCTGAACCAAGGCGCCTCGCAAATCGGCGTCGTGAACGACGGCACTCACAATATCTTCGTGGGCGCGATGTTCAACAACGGTGTGTGGCGCTACGTCGAGCCCTGATCGGGAGCGCCACCCTTTGCGCCGGAGGTCGATCGCGGCCAAGCGGGCCGCAGCCGGCTCATGCAGCGTGCGCAGTCCCTGACAGGGGTCTGCGTGCGCCACTTCACAGTTCGACCAACACGAACCGATAACTCCGCCACGCTTTGCCGGGCCGCCAATGTCGTGGGTTCGCGACATTTTCAGTGACGATGGTCGGTGCCGTATGATGGGTTTTTCGACAGTACCCGGTGTCCAGGAGTTTGTGAGATGTTCAAAGACCGCCCCAACCTGATCGCAATCCGCGACTGTATGGTAGTGGTCTGCCTGGCACTGCTTGCCGGCTGCCAAAGCGTAGATACGAGCACGAATCCCGCGACAGGCGTACCGACGAACGCGGAATCGACGACAGTTCCGGCGGCACCGGCGGATCTCGCGGCAACCGCCGGCAATGCGCAGGCGAGCCTCACCTGGTCCGCCAGCAGCGGTGCGACGAGCTACAACATCAAGCGCTCCACCACGAGCGGCGGACCCTACACGCAACTCGCGGCCGTCACATCGCCCTCCTACACCGACTCGACGGTGAGCAACGGCGTTACCTATTTCTACGTCGCCACTGCGGTTGACTCCGCAGGCGAGAGCGCCGATTCGGCGCCAGCCTCCGTGACTCCTGACCCCGCCATTACGACTCCAGCCGTGCCCACGGGCCTTGCCGCAAAGGCCGGCAATGCGCAGGCGAGCCTCACCTGGTCCGCCAGCAGCAGCGCAACCAGCTACCATGTGAAGCGCGCCACGACCGGCGGTGGGCCCTATACTCAGGTCGCCGCACCGACCTCGACCTCCTATACAGACACCTCGCTCGCCAACGGCACGACGTACTACTACGTCGTCTCGGCCCTGGACTCGGCCGGTGAAAGTGCCAATTCCGCGCAGGTCAGCGCGACGCCCGTTGCATCCGCTACGACTCCGGCGACGCCCACCAACATCTCGGCAACTGCCGGCAATGCGCAGGCGAGCCTCACCTGGTCCGCCAGCAGTGGCGCGACCAGCTACCATGTGAAGCGCTCCACGACCAGCGGTGGACCCTACACACAGACCGCCGCGCCGACCGCGACCTCCTATACCGACACCGGGCTCACCAACGGGACGACCTACTACTATGTCGTCTCGGCCCTCGACTCGGCTGGTGAGAGTGCCAATTCCGCGCAGGTCAGCGCGAAGCCCGCTGCATCCGTTACGATTCCGGCGACGCCCACCGCCCTCGCGGCAACTGCCGGCAACGCGCAGGCGAGCCTCTCCTGGTCCGCCAGCAGTGGCGCGACCAGCTACCATGTGAAGCGTTCCACGACCAGCGGTGGACCCTTCACACAGATCGGCGCGCCGACCACTACCTCTTACACCGACAGTTCGGTTACCAACGGCACGACGTATTACTACGTCGTCTCGGCACTCGACTCCGCCGGTGAGAGCGCGAACTCGGCGCAAGTCAGCGCGCTTCCGTCCGCACCTCCCTCTGGTCCGTCCGGTCCGCCCCCGACGACTTTCGGGACGTGGACCAACGTTACGCCCTCTAACGTCAACCTCATCGACAACCTCGACTGCGGCAACTTCGGGACGCAGATGATCCAGGCCGACCCCACCAACCCGTCGAACGTCTATGCCGAGTTCAACTGTCAAGGCATCTGGAAGTCGAGCGACTACGGTCAGACGTGGACCGGCCCGATCAACACCGGCACGAATGGCGCGACGGCGGGGGACTGCGCGGGCGGGATTACGCTCGCGCCAACTGCATCACTACCAATCATCTATGAGAGCTGCCTACGCGGCAATGCTACAGGCTTGTGGGTTTCGACCGATGCCGGCGTCAACTGGACTCACCATACCGTCGGGCCTCTTCCCGATGGCGCTCAGGATATCGGTGGCCAGGTCGGCGTCGACCCGTACAACAGCAACCATATTTTGATAGTCGGGCACGAGCAGAACTACATCGGGGAGAGTGCCGATGGTGGCAAGACCTGGACCAGCATTCCGATGGCGGGTGGCATGCAGGGATCTCCCGGCACCGCCGTCATCTTCTTCATCAATACGGGAAGCTCCTCCACGACTTCCAACACATGGCTGTGGGTCTCCGAAGCATCCGGGGGCGCTTACGGCACCTGGCGAACTTCAAATAGCGGCTCGACTTGGAGTCGCGTAGACACGAACGAGCATGGGCACGGGACCACACAGATCTATCAGCCAGACACCAGCGGTGTCGTTTATGTCGCGGGGCTTTATTCAGCTCTCGGTTGGGGGGTTCTAAGAAGCACTAACTACGGGCAGACATGGACCCACGTAGGTAACGCGGGGAGCCAGGGAATAGTTTTCGGTACGTCGAAGAATGTGTACTCCATGTATAGCTGGGCCTGCGGTGTGATCTGTTCCGTGAGCCCGAATTTCGAGCTCGGCAGCCAGCCCGGTACCGGCACATGGGCGCAACCCGGCACTCCGTCGGCGATGGCGCAAGGCGCGGGGGAAGTGGCTGTCACGAATGACGGCAGCCACAACATTCTGATCAGCGCAAACTGGGGTTCGGGCCTGTGGCGATATGTCGAGCCCTGATTGGTCAATGAATGGGTCGCTCCGATGCCAACGCGCCAATATCGTGGACGAAGTCAGCTACCGGCGAATCGGCGGCGCCGATCAGGCGCAGATGACCCACACCATCGAGCAGGTAGGTCGCAGTCGAGTGGTCGATGGTATAGCTATTGCCCAAAGGGACGCGTGCGTACTGCACGTTGAAGCTGCTCGCCGCCTCGTCGACTTGCACAGTCGTGCCCGTGAGGGCGGCGAATCGCCGGTCGAACCCCGACACGTAACTCTTCAGCAATGCAGGTGTATCGCGCTCCGGATCCAGCGTGATGAACAGCACCTGTACACGCGCGGCGACCGGTCCCAACTGCCTCATGACCAGTGCGACCTTGAACAACTCGGCCGGACAAGCGTCCGGACAGTGCAAGAAGCCGAAGAGAATCACCACGATGCGCCCGCGGTAGTCGCTCAGTGTACGCGGCACGCCCTTTGTATCGACGAGCCTGAATCGCGGTGAGGCGGCTCCTTGCGGCCATACCGCGAGCCTGGTCGCCTGCGAGGGACGCCCCGGTGAGGCGGCCCACGAGACGCCTACGAGGATCGCGGCGCATAGCGCGATGTGGATCGGAACCAGCCGTATGTTGCCGGCAGTCACGGGTGTTAGTCGCAAGTGGCGGCGACTGTCTGCAGGGAGGTGACGTTCATTCGGGCGCTGCCGGCAGCTTGGATGAGTACGCCTTTGATTGCAACCTTGTGCCCGCTGTACCTGAGGGGATTGAACACGTCGGCACCCAGCAATTCGAAATTCTTGAGGCCGAGTGGCATAGCGGAGGCTGCTTTGAGTTCCGCCATGGAGGTCGCCGGGCTGCTCGTCACGACGGGCTCACCCGCCTTCATGAGCAGCCATTTGTTGGAACGATCCTGTCCCAGGCAGCCGACCACCCGCGCAATCAGCAGCACGCTCTTGTCTGGCATATCCGAGCCGGAAACTGAGTACTGTGCGAGCGGGCTGAACATCTCGTCCCAGCTTTGATTCTGCCGCCGAAAGTACACGACGTTTTCAGGCCCGCAGTTGCGTCCCGGATCGTGGGCTTCGACCCGTTCCTCGTAGTGCTTCTGCGAGTTGTCATAGTGCGCCGTGACGATGACTTTGCTACCCGGCGGCAGCGTGAGCGGCCGATCGAGCTGATAAGCGAGCTGCCAATGAAAGTCGTACCCCGGCACCGTGAGCACATCGAGTACCCGGCCGTCGGGATAGACCACCCGGTAGGTGAAGTCCTTGGCACGCATGTGTGCGTGCGGCTGCAACTGATAGATCGTCACCGGTTGTCGGTACGCCGAGATCCCAATCACTTCGTAGTCTTGTGCGTACGCGGGAATCGGCGGAATCGCGACCTCGGTGCCCTCGGCCTTCGTCCCCGGACCATCGGCCAGCAATTCCTTGCCGTCGGCGATGATCGTACCGACGGCGACGGGCGCGCGAATCAACTGATGCTTCGGCGGCGCCGATCGGAACCACAACCCGAGCTGCGAGCGATCCGACTCGAGCTTGCCAGTGGTGGTGTAGTGTATGTTGAAGTTGAGATAGTAGCTCTTGCCGCCCTTCAGCAACTTCCCGCTGTCGTCTGCGAATGCCTCGAAGGTTGCCCCCGGCGTGTACACTCCGAGCATGTCGTAGGCATTGGCGTTGGCCGGGTCCAAGACGGCTGGCTGCGTGCTGGCGATCGAGCCTTCGGGAAAACCCAATTGGCGCGCCGCCGCTGCGAATTCATTGATTTGTGCAGCTTCCAACCCTTCCGGCAGCTGGACCTCGGTGATTCCCATGTGATGGAGGAGATTGCGATTGCCCGGACGTAATTGCATCGCGACGATCCATTTGTCCTCGCCGAAAGGCACCTTGATGAGTTGTTGGATGTAGGGAATCTCGCCCGTTGCCTGGACACGAACTTCGGGCAGGGATACGACGGCGTCCGGCGCTCGACCTCGAGGGTCCAGCCACTGACCCGCCAAGTGCCTTGCCGACGGCAGATCGGCGTCATCTCCCTTGGGAGTACCGGCGTCGATCCAGGCTACAACGGCGGCGACTTCCGCTTCGGTGAGCCGGGCGTCATTGCGAAACTTGAGGCTACGGTTGGGGTCCGCTGGCCACGGCGGCATGGCTCGCGTCCGGACCTGTTCTCCGATGGCTGCGGCGGACGAGCGGGCGGCGTCGTAGGAGATCAGCGAATCGTGGCAGTTCGCGCAGTGCTTGATCAGTATCGGGGAGACGTCTTTGGTGAACGTCGGTACGGCACCCAGGGCTGCCGACGAGAGCACGAGTACTGTCAGAGCGAGCACCGAGCCTCTCGGACCCCTCAACTTCCACACGTCAGTAGTCGCACGTGCCGACCTCAGTTGGGTTTCAATCCATAAACGTCAAGCTCGCCAGAAACCGTCGTCGAGCCGTAAACCCCGCCGGTATTGTTACCGCGGGTTCCTATGTAGACCTTACCGTTCGCAACGGTCGGGACGGTGAATTTGACCGCATTGCCCGCCGCGTCTGAACTTACTATCGAGCTGTTCCAGAGCTCGTCTGCGAGGTTCGCCGCGTCGTGGGCGTGTAGCACCGCCGGGCCGCAGCTTGCGGACGGTTTCGTGCAGTAACGACTGTTGTCCAGAGTCCAGACGACACCGTTGGCCGTGCCCGCCGCCGAAACCGACGGAGTGCTGCCCGGATGGCCGTAGGTATTGGGGGAAGTGCTCGCGAGGCTGAATGAAGGAACGCTTGCGTTGAGCAGATAGGCCTTCAAGTTACCGTTGGATCCGGCGAGATAGTAGGAGTTGTTCCAGAATGCTCCCGTGGCAAAGATCGAGACGCCGATACCGACTTTCTGCACGGCAGCGGCATCTCCCAGCCCGCCCAGCTGGTCCCGATTCAGGACGTTGATAAATTGGTCCTTGCCGCCAGCCACGACCAGGTGCGGTATCGGGCTGCCCGCGGGCAGATCCGGGAGGACGGTTGCTCCGCCGGCTCCGAGATCGCCGTCAACCGCGTTGAGAGTGACGTAATTCGATGGCGTGAAGTATTGCGACGCGGTCAGGTTGCTCGTGAGCTTGAGCACCGTATCGCCGTAATCATTATTCGGCGCAGTCGTACTCGTGGCGTCGAACTGACCGTTGCCGGTGGTCAAGTACAGATTGTTGCTCGAATCTGCGGCCGGAGCGCCGCCCGACATCCAGACGCCGCCTTCCTGTTTGTTCGGCGTCGTATTGAAAACCGCGGTCTGCGTGAATGTGGAGCCGTTGTAGGTGTAGCCCATCATCCAACCGTACCACGGGGCCGTATCCTCGTGTGCAGCCCACCCGATATACACAGTGCCGTTGACCAGTGCCAGGCCCGGGCGCTGGAGGTGCTGCCGTGCGTTGAAAGTGACAGTGCTGCCGCCGTCTCCGCTGCCGGGATAGGTTCCTGCGATCGTCACCGGTGAACCGGGTTTCTCATTGCCGGTGGTCAGATCAATGGCATGCAGACGCTGATAAAACGTCGTGCCTCCGGAATTCACCGATTTGGAGACGACATAGAGTGTGCCGCTGGCTGGATCAATGACAGGCGTACCGGTCACTCCCACTTCCGGTGAGATGTCGCCGAAGCCCGAGCCCACAAGATTGCCTGTAGGCCCGGAGGGCACACTCGTCTCGCCGCTGGTTCCGCCGTGGCCGGTGTCGATAAGACTGACGATCCAGAGCTGCACGCAGGGGTTTGCGTCGGCATCGAACGCAAACAGGCTGCCGTGCTCGGTCGCGACGAAAACGACGTTGTGCTGCGCCCCGTTCAGGCTCAGATTGGCGACCCAGAGCGGTTGCGCATAGATAGCGCCGTCGACGGTGCAGGAGAAGAGCCTGCTGAACCTCCCGGTATTTACAGTGGCTGGCGTCAGCGCATATTCCTGGCTGTTGGTGCCGTCCCGGGCAGGATCATTGTGGTAGGTGTAGACACCGGCCAGACCCGTGACCGCCGCAGTCGCGCTGCCCGACTGTGATGGATTGGCAGTGCTGGTGGCGACTATGGAGTGCGCGCCTGCCGCTGATCCCGGGGTGTACCGTCCAGCAGAGCTAATCGTGCCGACCGTGCTATTGCCACCGCCGACGCCGTCGACCGACCAGGTGACTCCTCCCGAAACGGCCGCCGTGAACTGCTGTGACTGCCATGGCGTGATTGCGGCAACGTGTGGCGTGACTTGGAGCAGTCCCTGGGGTGGGCTCACCGTGACGTTATCGAACAGCGCGGTGCTCAAGGTACCGCTGTTGTGACTGGTGACGGCCAGACCGACGTAGACCTGGGAAGCCATGCTGATCGTGGTCTGGCCCAGGGAGGTCCAGGTCGCCCCATCGGCCGAGGCGTAGGCGCTGAAGGTGTTGCCGGCGCGGACCAGACGCACCCAGTACGGGGCCGCGACTGTCGGACCACGGGTGATAGTGGCGCT
>FTEG01000373.1_pt1 | contig 10625 bp, 8 predicted proteins | sample 1640171 | NCBI WGS metagenome assembly FTEG01 (sample SAMEA3914816, study PRJEB12502) | metagenome | biome: forest; material: soil | place: USA | collected 2011-09-16 | depth 0.3 m | reverse complement strand
GACAATTATCCGGCGTTGGATACGATGATGTACGGCACTGCGAACTATATCGGGTCGGACGGAAAAACCTGCCAGGGCTACGCCTGGAATCCGTTCGGCGACCAGCCGATGAGTGCGGGATGTGTGGAATATGCGAGCAACAACCCGAAAAACACGAATCGGATGACGCAGAAGTACGTGGAAGCCAACCTCACGGGCACGCTGTTCAAGCTGCCGGAGGGCGACCTCAAGTTCGCGGTGGGTGCCGATTACCGCGGCGAGACCTTCGACTACGAAGCCAGTCCCTTCCTGTCGCCCGCGACAAATGTAGTGCCGGCACCGTATCCAGCTGAGCAAATCGCGGCGACATTCGATCTGGTGGGCTCATCCAGTGGCTCGCAAAATGTTCGCGAGGCCTACGTGGAGCTGCGCGCCCCGATCCTGACCGATGAGCCGTTCGTCAAGGACTTGTCATTGGATGTGGCCGGGCGTCATTCGCGGTACGACCTTTTCGGAGGCGTCAACACCTGGAAGGCAGACCTGCATTGGAAGGTGAACGACACGATCATGTTCCGGGGTGGCTTCGAGCGTGCGATCCGCGCTCCCAGCCTCCAGGAACTCTACAATCCGATCATACGCTCGGGTGCTGCCGTTTCATCCGACCCATGTGCCTTCAACAGCCCCTATCGCGCCGGACCGAACGCGGCGAGCGTGACAGCGCTGTGCGTAGCACAGGGAGTGCCAGCAGCGTTTCTATCGAGCTTTGCCCCCACCGGGGTGGACGTGCCGGGTGTCATCAGAGGAAACCTGACGTTGCAACCTGAAGTGGCCAACACATACTCGATGGGTTTTGTGCTGACGCCGCATTTCGAAGCGGAGATGACTCGCGATCTGGGTGTCTCGGTGGACTACTTCCATATCAAGCTCAATGGGGCGATAGCGGGTGTGGGTGCCCAAACGATCATGCAGAACTGTTTCAATTCCAGCGGCAGCAATCCCAGCTACGCGGCGGACAACTTCTACTGCCAGCAGATCACGCGCGATCCCACGACAGGCTATGTTGCGATCGCCAATCAGTTCTCGGAGAACATCGGCGCGTTCACCACAGACGGGGTGGATGTCGAGGGGCATTGGGGCGCCGATCTGCACGACCTCGGCCTGCCAGAGCGAGCCGGGAGGATCAGCCTTCAGTCATACGTTACCTACCTGCGCTCGCTCGTGGTCTCGGGCGTGCCGGGAGTCCCGACTGTGAACTACGCCGGAGCGATTGGCGACACACTTACCGCGTTCGCAGCGAACGGCTCAAGCCTTTCGGACCTATCCCACCCCAGGTGGAAGGCGAACACGACCCTTGGCTACGGTGTGGGCCCGGTGTCGGCCGCTGTGCATTGGCGGTTTATCGGCTCGCAGAAAAACCTCATAAATGGACCGGATAGCGGCCCGGATATTCCGGCCGTCAGCTATTTCGATCTCGATGCAAGTTGGCATGCAACATCGCAGATCGAAATCACAGGGGGGATCACCAACCTGGCCGACAAGAGCCCGCCGCATGTGGCCGGATTTGGCGACATTACCGATGCTCCCACCTATGACATTGTGGGAAGGACTTACCGCATCGGCATCAAGGCCAACTTGAACTGAGGGTGTGCGGATGAGCAGTCCGCTTTCCTCGCGGTATCGATCGGGCCGGATGATGAGTCCAATTAGTCGTCGCGGTTTCATCGGTGCATCGAGCAGTGGCCTTGTCGCAGCCGGTCTCGCGTCCGTGGGAAGTGTGGCAGGAACATCGCCTGCGCGAGCGCAGGATCGCAAACCGGTCGGTATGACGTTGGGCTGCCAGAGCAGCCCAACGTCCGATGAGCACTTCGCCTTCCTGGCGCGCTACGGTATCGCCAACGTGGTGGCACAGCCGATACAGTCCGATCCCTCGCGGTTATATGCCACAGTTGAAGAACTGGTTGCATTGCGTGTACTTGGCCAGAAACACGGTCTCAGTGTTGACATGACAAGTGCCCGGTTCATGAGTTCGGGTGGCAAGCCATCGAATATCATTCTCGGTCGCGAGGGCCGCGATGAGGAAATCGAGGCGTTCCAGACGCTTCTCAAGAATTGCGCGGCCGCAGGCATTCCAGCATTGAAATACAACCTGGCGCTGATGCCGATCCTGCGAAGTGCAGTCGTCCCAGGTCGGGGTGACAGCTTCAACCATCGGTGGCGTGTCAGCGAGATGAAAGACAGTCCGCTGATGACAATATGGGACGGGGCATCGATGATCGGTGAACCTGAAGTTCATACGGCGCCCTACGATCAAGTAGCCTACTTCAAGCAGTTGACAGGGCACGTTACAGCCGATGACCTGTGGGAAAGGATCACTTATTTCCTCGATCGGGTCGTGCCAGTTGCGGACCAATACAAGGTTCGCATGGCCCTGCATCCTGAGGACCCCGGCGTGCCGCCGGGCGGTTATCACGGCGTGCCACGCGTTCTCGGCACGATCGACGGGCTCAAGAAGTTTGTAGGTATCCAGGAAAGCGTCTATCACGGTCTCGCCTTCTGCCAGGGTACGATTTCAGAGGATCTGCAGGACCCGGCGCAGCAGATCTACGACGTGATCCGTTGGTTCGGCGAACGCAAAAAGATCTTCCTGGTTCATTTCCGCAATGTGCGTGGCGGTCGCGACGATGTCGTAATCGAGATCTTTCCGGACGAAGGTTCGGTGGATATGGTGAAGGCGATCGCGGCCTACCGTGATGTCGGCTATGGCGGCATGTTGGTGCCCGACCATGTTCCGTTTGGACCGCCGGGGTCTGAACGGGAAAATTTCGCCTTTTGCTATGGCTACATCCGCGGATTGTTGCAATCTGTCGGCGTGTCCTGATCCTTGATTCGTGGCCTCGAGGGCAATTCTCGATGAAACCTATTAGCAAGCGCGAATTCCTTGCGGGCGCGGGTGTTGGGGCACTCGGCTTGGGCGTAGGCCCAGCCCTGGCGGCCGCTCTGAAGCACCCCGTGGAGGAAGCCGTTGCCGGCCGCAAGCCGGGCACCGATGCATTGGGTCGCACGGTGAAATCGTTGGAAGAGGCCGCTGCCACCAAGAGTCCCCCCGCCCGGAGGGCGACCATCACGAAGCTGTTTCTCACACCACCAGGCTATCCTAACGCCATAGCTACTGACCCCGAGGGAAGGGGTTTTTGGGTTGCCGAACAGCGTCATGACGGCCTCGAGGAAGCAGTATGGCTTCTTGATTTCAAGGGCAAGCTGCTCGACACGGTCTATCAGAACACCAGGGATTGCACGGGCATGACGGTGGGCGGCGGCTGCATTTGGAGCGCGTGCGAAGGCGCGGCCCAGTTCAATCACCCTGAGCCGCCAATCGACGGCGTGTTTCAGACCGACATTAAGACCCGTCAACAAATCAGCCGCCGTCAGATTCCATTTGGCTCGCCGGAGGATGGTGGCACTTCGCATGGCAACGCCTGGGAAAACGGCAAGCTGTGGCTCGCCGCCGACCGCTTGGGATGTTTGCTGAAGATCGATCCGAAGAGCTGGCAGGTCGAGTATATATTTCGTGAAACCCGCCTTTTTCCGCGCTTGCACGGCATCGAATACGACGCCGGCCATATCTGGCAGGTTTGTGGTGCGCAGAAGCCGGGCACGTATGACTATAAAGGCTATACCGCGGGGTTGGTGAAGTACGAGATCAAGACCGGCCAGGTGGTCGACATCGTCACGCTTGCGCAGGGCGAAGTCGATTTACATGACATCGCGGTCCATAACGGTCAGCTATATGGGGTAGATGCCGGCGAGCATCCGGGTTACTCGATCGATGTTGCGGAGTTTCAACATAAGGACTTTCCTCCCGAAAACAGTCCGACGGGTGGCTACGTCTTCAGGATTGATTTTGTGTGAGGGCGCCAGGACTCGACTTCGAGTGTTGAGCTGCAACCAGGTTCAAACTCTTATTGACGGAGGACGCGATTTTGAAAATGAGATTCGTACCAATTATAGGCGCCATGGCGTTCGCAGCGGTGATGCCGGCGCTGGCGGCTCAGGACTGGCATCGGGTCAATTCATTCGAGCTCAAAGGACCTGGGGCCTGGGATTACCTGTCAGCAGATCCCGCGAGCCATCGCCTTTTTGTTGCGCGCACGACCCACACCATGGTGGTCAATGGACAAACCGGTGCATTGATTGCCGACATCCCCGGGCAGCAGGAGGCGCACGGCGTCGCGTTGGTCCCTTCCGTCGGCAGGGGATTCATCAGTGACGGAGGCGCACAGGGGAGCATCGTGATTTTCGATCTCGCAACCTATGCGATCCTGGGGCGCCTGCCCGCAATGCCGGATATCGATGGGATTATTTTCGACTCCACAGATAACCTTGTGTTGGCCGTGTCGGGGCGCGGCAAGGCGCTGCTGTCTTTTCGGCCGGACATCGATCCTCACAATGGCAAGCTGGATACGGTCGCCACGCTGCGCGGGGAGCCGGAATTTCTGGCTGCCGATGCGAAGGGGCGGGTCTACATCAACCTCATGACGACCAATGAAGTGGCCGTGGTCGACCTCGAGAAGCATGCTGTGGTGGCGAACTGGCCGGTGGCGCCTGGAGGCAACCCGGTTGGAATAGCGCTCGATGACAAAACAGGCCGCCTCTTCATCGGCTGTCGTGGACCGCAGCAATTGGTGGTGATGGACACGAAGGATGGCAAGGTTCTGGCAAACTTGCCGATCGGCAAGGGCGTCGACGCCGTGAAATTCGACAGTGACGAGATCTTCGTCAGCACCGGCGATGGAAATCTGGTCGTTGCGCGCGAAACATCGCCCGGCAAGTTTGGAATTACCCAGACCGTCGCTACCAACGAGGGCGCCCGAACGATGACTGTCGACCCGTCCACGCATACGCTCTATCTCCCGACTGCGGAGTTCCAGAATGGACCGGCCGGCCGGCGGCAGCCCAAACCGGAAACCTTCAAACTACTAGTTGTCGGCAAACACGACTAACTGCCCGGCCGGCCTGTTTGTCGGCGGCGGCACGACCCGAGGCGCGGATGAGCAGCCGTATCCTATTCTGGTCGCTCACCGCTGCGCTGGCGGGCTTTCTATTCGGGTTCGACACCGTCGTAATTTCCGGTGCAGAGCAGAAGATTCAGGCGCTGTGGGGACTGAGCGCGGGTGCCCATGGAATCGCGACAGCCTCGGCGCTTTACGGAACCGTTGTCGGCGCGCTGCTCGGAGGCTGGCCGACCGATCGCTTCGGCCGTAAGTGGACACTGGTCGGCATCGGCGTCCTTTACATCGTTTCGGCGCTGTGGTCGAGTCTTGCGACCGACGTTTATTCTTTCATCATCGCGCGCTTGATCGGTGGCCTGGGCATCGGTATTTCGACCATTGCCGCGCCGCTCTATATCTCGGAGATCGCACCGGCCGGGCATCGAGGCCGTCTGGCCGGAATGTTTCAGTTGAACATCGTCTTCGGGATCGTCGTCGCGTATCTCTCGAATGCTTTGCTAGCAGGTGTTTGCGAACACGCGTGGCGTTGGATGCTCGGCGTCGCGGCGTTTCCGGCTGTCCTGTACTCTTTGTGCTGCCTGATCATTCCGGAAAGCCCGCGTTGGCTTCTGGGACGAAAGGGAGACCGCGAAGCCGGCATCGCGATGCTCCGGTTCATCGAGCCCGGCGCATCGGAAGTGAAAATTGCCTCGAAAGCAGATGCCATTCTGGCCGCATCGGCCGAAAAAACCGTTGCTGGGAATTTCTGGAGCCCTTCGCTGCGTGTGCCCATCCTGCTTGCTGTCTGTGTCGCATTTTTCAACCAACTTTCAGGAATCAACGCCATTCTCTATTTCGCCCCGCGCATTTTCGAAATGGCGGGTCTGCGGACGCAGGCAGCTTTGCTTCAGTCCCTGGGCATAGGCATTACCAACCTGATCTTTACATGTGTCGGGTTGCGGCTCATCGATCGCCTGGGCAGGCGTACGCTGCTCTATATAGGCTCCTTCGGATACATCATTTCTCTTGGTCTCGTGGCATGGGCCTTCTTCACGGCTCACTACAGTATCGTGCCGGTCTGCATTTTTGCGTTCATCGCCGCGCATGCAATCGGCCAGGGAACCGTGATCTGGGTACTGATCTCAGAGATATTTCCCAACAAGCATCGCGCGGAGGGGCAGGCGCTCGGGAGCTTCACACACTGGATCTGCGCGGCACTCCTCACGACGTTTTTCCCGAAGATGGTCACGGCGTTCGCGCCCGGCTACGTTTTCCTGTTCTTCTGTTTCATGATGGTACTGCAGCTGGCATGGGTCAGGATGATGGTTATCGAGACAAAAGGATTGTCGTTGGAGGAGGTTCAGCGGCGGCTTGGAGTCGGAGTCGATGGAGCGAAGCCCCGAACCCACGCCCTCTAATGGGCCGTCGTACCTGTGTCGACGGCGTCGAAAGCGCGCTTCGTCAGAGTGGTACGACGGAACGGATCTCGTCCGTGCAGTTTGCGGCGGACGGTCAGCGCGGTTGGGCAGTGGGTGCCCGCGGCGTGATTGCGACAGTTGATGGCGGCAAGATATGGGCCGCGCAGACGAGCGGCACGACGTCTTCGTGATCGGCGTGGCTTCGTTCCTCGCCGGGCCAGCTATCGAGCGTCCGCTTCTGATTGCGAGAAGCGCGCCGGTCGGATGACGGGCAGCCGCGGCACGCAGATCCCGTCAGATAGAACTGCTTGCTATGTCGGCTAAGCGTGTCGCCGAGCCGTATAGGGCTTGGCCGGCAAGGGAAGAGACTCTTTATCTTCCTGAACGATGTCGGTATTAGCCGTTGCCCAGCGTCCTTAGGGTAGAACCCAAATTGTGACTGAGGCAATTATTACGATAAAGCGGACCAAAAGTGCGACGAAGCGGACGAGCGGCCCACCCGAGGTGCGGGAGACCCGGGGTCGTGCGCTACACTCATTTTTCCTGGATATCCTGGATCTGCGCTTATGTCGATCTTGCCCCGACGGGACATCTATCAACACTGATAATCGCATCAGCCTGGCTTCCGGCCGGTCCCTTTCGAGAGCGACGCTTTTCTGGGTGCTTAACCTTGGAGGGTGGACCGCCTTCGGGACCTTCGTTTGGGCGCTCAATATCGCGAAAATCGGACCGTTGCCCTCGGCAGTGGAGTATCTGCTTTGGGTGGCGTGCGGATTTGCGCTTACTCTTGGCCTTCGCAGGGTCTTCCGGCGCGGCTGCTCGGCCGGCTGGTCATACACGCCCCAGATCGTTCTCGCGGCAATGTTGAGCGTCCTGGGCGGTATCATCTGGTATGTGGTTGACCTGGCGCTGCTGCGCGCAGTCCTCACGGGCCCGGTGGAAGTGCTGGGTCTCAGCGGGATGTTTGCGCGTGAGGCAGCCGTCGTGGCAGCGCTTCCGCGGTGGTGGCCTCCTATCAGTCACTGGGTGTTGTTCACCAGCCTGCTGTCGGCGTGGTGTTCGTTGTACTTCGGCATAAAGGCCGTGCTGGGATTGGAAGCTGAACGCGCTCGCTCGGTCTGCGCGTTGAAACTTGCCGACGTTGCTCGGCTGCGTGCGTTGCAGTCGCAATTGAACCCGCATTTCTTATTCAATGCGCTAAACGGGATCGCGACATTGATTCGGGAGGGCGATCGTACCAGGGCTGCTGATACCGTCGACACGCTGAGTGACTTTCTGAGATTGACTCTGCAAAAGCTCGACTCGCCGGAAATTCCCGTTCGCGAGGAGCTCGCATTTATCGAGCAATATTTGCGCATCCAGCGCCTGCGGTTTGGCAGCTCCTTTGGAGCGACTGTGGACGCCGACCCTGAAACGCATGACGCACTTGTTCCGACGCTCATTTTGCAACCCTTGGTGGAAAACGCCGTGCGGCATGGAGTATTGGCACGGGCGCAAGGCGGGGCGCTATCGGTTTCGATACGTCGCCGCGACGAGGCGCTCGTGATAACGGTCGAGGACGATGGTCCGGGACTCAAGGACGAAGTCGCGCATCCTTACGGTGTGGGATTCAAGAACTCGGCCGAGCGGTTAACTGCCCTGTACGGAGATGATGCACACATGTCCGTCGGCGCACGACCATACGGACCAGGCTTCGTGGTAGTTGTTTTCCTGCCATTTCGTAAGACGCCCCGGATGCCTGCCAACGCGGCACGAGTGGCGGTCGAGGTATGACCATGCGTGCCATTATTGTCGATGACGAAGAGCTTGCGCGTCGCGGCATTCGTACGCTGCTGAAGCGAGCAGGGGACGTCGAGATCGTATCGGAGTGTGGAAACGTCGACGAGGCTATCAGAGCGATCAGCACGACGGAGCCGGAACTCGTGTATCTGGACGTCCAGATACAGGGGAACACAGGGTTCGATATCATTGCGGCGCTACCTGGAACGAAATGCCCGCATGTGATATTCGTCACGGCGTTCGACCGCTTCGCGGTGCGGGCGTTCGAGATACACGCGCTCGACTATCTGCTGAAACCTGTCAATGAAGGGCGCTTCAACGCCTCGCTCGCGCGCGCTCGCGCCGCCATTGCGGGTGTGTGTGACGAGTCGATGATCCGACGACTCTGGCAAATGACAAAAGAGTTACGCGCGTCGCCGGGTCAGAGCGCGTCTCCGGTTGCAGATCGAATACCTGTGAAGTCACAGGGTCGCGTCATTATTTTGAATGTCGCCGACATCGATTGGGTTGGGGCAGACGGAGACTACGTCTCAGTGCACGTCGGATCAAAGAGCTGGCTGTTGCGTGAGACCATCGCGGCTGCGGAAGCGCGCCTGGCGCTTTCAGGGTTCGTGCGAACGCATCGCTCTACGTTGGTCAACATCTATCGGGTGCGAGAACTGCTGCCATTGTCAAAGGGCGAATTTACAATCGTGCTGCTGGATGGTACAGAACTGAAGCTGAGTCGCAATTACCGGTTCGCCCTGGAGCGCTTGCTGGGGAAAAGCCTGTAGACCTTCAGCGAAATGACAGCTGCACAGTTCGCGACCGCACCACACCTAAGCGGGCGTTGCCGCGCAAGTGCGGCAGGCGCCAAAACACCTTATCTCCGCGTCGGGCGATATGGCCGCGCACATGATGCAAGCGCGGTCCGCGGCGTCTATCGGCGCTCGAAGATAGCGACGCCGGACATTGGTAGCCCACGGAAATGGGCGCCCGCACTTCGATGTGTTCCAAGAGCGCGTGTTTTCCCGAGCGGCGCCGGGCGCGATTCAGACGCTGCAAGTCCGCAGCCCGACGTTGCAGCCCATCTTTCGCTGCGAATAGCAAGAACAGGGCCAGTATCATCGGCATATCAAACGCCGCCGCACCGAGCACCTCATGTAGCACCATCAGTTGCTCGCGTTTCGTGAGGTCAGCGGCACGATAGTAGTCAGCCCACGCGGGATCGAGGCGGAAGCAGACGTGGCTCAGTAGCTCATCGAGCGCCTCCTCCGACGGCATCACCACTCCAAACGCGGCGCCGCTGAAGACAGCGCCGACATCGAGTGCTGGACGCACGACACGATCCAGGTTGAAGTCGGTTAGTAGCGCGGCGGAATAGACCTGCTCATTCTGCGTGGACCAGAAGGTTCTCATCGTGCCGGCCCGTCCAGCCGGATCGGCGGTGATAAGCACCCCGGTGCGTCTGACGCTGGCGCACGACGTGCTGGCGCACACCGGTAGCTCCTCGCGTAGTGTCGACTGCCGTGTTGCCTCCAGCCACTCCAGCCACAATTGCTGCGAGGGAACGTGGATCAGATCCAGACAACCGCTCAACCTTTCACCTTCCGCGTACGCCAACTGAGTCGTGCACTGAGTCAGATCATCCGCCAGCACCAGCCGCAAGGGACAGGTGCGAACGGCGTCGGCAAAGTGATGCGCGCTTGGAAACGCCCGGCCTCCCGGAAGCAGCGGCGCAGCCGACTTACTCTGTGCCACGAGATCAAGTAGTCGCACTGAGTGCACTCATAGCCATGCTCAACGCGCATAGTAAACATAGATTCGCAAAACGTAGACGTCTTTGCGTGGAGGCGGACCAGGCTCGCGATGAAAGGCGTTAAATGTCCGTTGAGTTGTTGTGCTCTTGGGCTGGAGTCGTTTCTGAGCTCGAACTAGCGTCTGCGTGGCTACCCTGGCATGTAGCTCACCCTGGTTATCGAATTGTTGGTATGGCGCGACGCGGAAGCTGCCGCCGCATTCGTATATATCACCGGCCGCCGACAACGTGCCTTCCGAAGGTGAGGAGCGCGAATTGGCGGCCCTGTCATCGTGTGAGCGGACCTCTTCGTCTGAAATAAAACCCGCTGCATCGCAAAGTTGAGCGAGCGGTGCAGACCTTCTCCTAGACTCCGCGCACAAAGGTCTGCACTAAAACTTGGGGAGTAATTACGACATGACGACGGATCACAACTGCACGCTGAGGCGGGCCGTACGCATCGCTATTCTCTCCACCAGCACACTCGCCACCGGTTGGGTGACGAACACGTCAATCGCACAGACGTCCCCCCCGCCGAATAACGAACTGACTGACTCCACACCTCCGCTTACAGAGGTCGTGGTCACGGGTTCGCGCATTGCGACGCCAAGTCTCGAGTCTGTCAGTCCCGTCACTGCGGTCAGTGCCGAAGAGATCAAGGACCAGGGAGTCACTCGCATCGAG
>FTEG01000548.1_pt1 | contig 10923 bp, 7 predicted proteins | sample 1640171 | NCBI WGS metagenome assembly FTEG01 (sample SAMEA3914816, study PRJEB12502) | metagenome | biome: forest; material: soil | place: USA | collected 2011-09-16 | depth 0.3 m | reverse complement strand
GATGTTGGCTGTAATTCCGCGCGGTGCCAGCTCGATCGCCCACGAGCGAACCAGAGCCGTCACGGCAGCCTTGCAGGCCGCGTACTGACTGCGCTGCGCCGCGCCTGCGCTGGTCCGGCTGCCGATGGCAAGAATTCGCCCGCCCGCGGACATGCGCGGACAGAGTTCCTGCGCGAGAACAGTCAGAGCGCGCACATGAACAGCCCACATGGCGTCGCCGTCCGCGGGATCCAACTCACTGAGATCGCCAACGCGCATGTCCGCGGGCGGTCGAATTCTTGCCATCGGCAGTCGGACCAGCGCAGGTGCGGCACAGCGCAGTCAATACGCGGCCTGCAAGGCCGCCGTGACGGCCCTGGTTCGCTCGTGGGCGATCGAGCTGGCACCGCGCGGAATTACAGCCAACATCATTGCTCCTGCGGCTACCGCTACTGCGATGCTCTCGGGTGCTGAACGCGCGGAGGTCGCTCCCGTGTTGCCACCGATCGGGCGTTTTATCGAGCCGCGGGAGATTGCTGCCTACGCCGCATTTATTCTCTCCCCCGATGCGGCTGCCATTACGGGGCAGCACTTGCTCATCTGCGGGGGAGCCTCACTATGAACACCGCCTTGAAAAGTCAGAGAGCCAGCACTGTGTCAGTTCCCTCCATCATTGATATCGTGGAGGTGACGAAACCCATTTCGTCCCCCATGCGCAACGCCTACATCGACTTCAGCAAGATGACTGCGAGTCTCGTCGCAGTCGTCACGAACGTGATCCGCGACGGCCGACGTGTGGTGGGCTACGGTTTCAATTCCAACGGGCGTTATGGCCAGGGTGGGCTGATTCGCGAGCGCTTTGCCAGGCGGCTTCTGGAAGCAGATCCTGAGGCGCTCCTCGATGACAGCGGCGAGAACCTTGATCCGCAACGGATCTGGTCGAACCTGATGACCAACGAAAAACCCGGGGGCCATGGTGAGCGCTCGGTGGCGGTGGGCACCATCGACATGGCCATCTGGGATGCCGTGGCTAAGATCGCCGGCAAGCCGCTTTTCCGTCTGCTCGCTGAGCGCCATGGCCGTCAAGCCAACCCGCGCGTCTTCGTTTACGCCGCAGGGGGTTACTACTATCCGGCAAAGGATGACAACGCTCTGCGCACGGAGATGCGCAGCTACCTCGACCGAGGCTATACCGTCGTCAAGATGAAGATTGGGGGAGAGAGTCTTGCGACCGATCGCCGGCGGATCGAGTCCGTGCTGCGCGAGATCGGCTCGGATGCCCAACTGGCGGTGGATGCGAACGGTCGATTCGACACCCTGACTGCCATCGAATACGCGAAGGTGCTGCGAGATTACCCGCTCTTCTGGTACGAGGAGGCAGGAGACCCACTCGACTTTCATCTGCAGTCCGTGCTCGCGGAATTCTATCCGGGAGCGATGGCAACGGGTGAGAACCTGTTCAGCCATCAGGACGCCCGGAATCTGATCCGTTACGGCGGCATGAGGCCGGACCGCGACTGGTTGCAGTTCGATTGCGCCTTGTCCTACGGGTTGGTCGAGTATCTGCGGACGTTGCAGGTGCTGCACGATGCCGGGTGGTCCGCTTCCCGCTGCATCCCGCACGGGGGTCACCAGATGTCACTCAACATTGCGGCCGGCCTCGGCCTCGGAGGTAACGAGAGCTACCCGGACCTTTTCCAGCCGTACGGTGGTTTTCCGGATGGTGTCAAAGTCGAGGCGGGACAGATCGTCATGCCTGAGCTGCCCGGCATCGGATTCGAAAGTAAGTCGGACCTCATCAAAGTGATGAGGGAACTGGCCGAGTAACTCTTGGACGCACGCGGCCAGGTGGTGTCCGCCGTGATGAGGTCGGGCGCATGAGCTCGAGCCCAGCACGCGAGGCGTGGATCGCGACCGCCGTGGTCGTCTATGTCGTCGCGACCACTGTCCTGACCTGGGTTCTGCGCAGCCGCAACAACAAACAATTCATGGTCGGTGAGAGGGCTCTACCGACGTTCGTGGTCGGCGTGCTACTGATGTCCGAGTTCATCGGCGCCAAGTCCACTATCGGTACCGCTCAGGAGGCCTTCGAGCACGGCATGGCGGCCGGCTGGTCGGTGCTCGCGGCGACCATCGGATTCCTATTGCTCGGCCTGGGTTTCGCACGGCGCATCCGTGCCTCTGCTCAACATACCATCTCGGGGCTCGTGGAGCAGAGGTTCGGGGCGGGCGCCCGCGTCGTGGTATCGGTGCTGATGATCTACGCTCTGTTGTTGGTCAACGTCGGGAACTATCTCAGTGGCGCGGCCGTGCTGACCTCGGCTCTGCATATCGACGTCACCGCATCGGTGTTCGTGATCGCGACCTTCAGCGCCATCTACTACGTGTTCGGCGGGTTGAAGGGCATCGCCTATGTCACGTTGCTACACAGTCTGCTCAAACTGGCCGCCATCGCGATCCTGGTGTTTGTCGCCGCCTCGCTCGCTGGCGGCGTCACGCCGATCGCGCGGGCGCTGCCGGCGAGCTATTTCACATGGGTCGGAACAGTGGGCGGGACGACGATTCTCGCTTGGATCGTGGGGACAGTGGGCGCGATCTTTTCCACTCAGTACATTATTCAGGCATTGGCCGCTACGCGTAGCTCCGCCGCGGCCCGCGGTTCGGCGCTGATCGCGGCGCTGCTGTGCCTGCCGCTGGGTTTCGCGCTCGGGTTCGTTGGTGTCGCCGCTCGCTTCCTCTATCCCCAACAGCCGAGCCTCTACGCGCTTCCGGTATTTATCTCCAAGGTGGCGACACCTCTGGCGGCTCTGATCACGGTCTCCTTGGTGGCTTCCGTTCTGGTCAGTGTCAGTACGGTCGCTCTGGCGATCACTGCGCTCGTTATGCGCGACTTCTACGTCCCATGGCGACGGCCGGACCCGGACGACGAGTTGCGTGCCACGCGCCACGTCGCTTTGGTTGTCGGGCTGGCTCCGCTGTTATGCGTGTTCTTCACGCCGCACATTCTGACACTGTCGTTCTTTACCCGCGCTCTTCGTCTCTCGATCGCGATCGTCGCCGTCATGGGGGTCTACCTGCCCTGGTTGGGTTCGGCCCGGGCGGCGGTGTCCTCCTTGATCTGCAGCGGGCTCGCCACGACGGCCTGGTACCTTCTCGGGGATCCGTTCGGAATCGACAACATGTATATCGCGGCGGCCGTGCCTGCGATCGTCCTCTTATCCCAGAGATTGGTTTCGAGGCAACCTCGCGTGGTAGCAGCGCCCAAACAGGAGAGTCACTCATGACACCGTACGCCGGTTCTCGTCGTTGCCGCTTGGCCGCGCTCGTCGCCGCTGGCGCCGTGATGCCGATATTGGTTTGCGCCGCGCCAGTAGCGGTCAGTCCGTCGGGTACAACCTCCATTCCCGCATTGGACGTGCCGAGCAGTTCGCTCATGAGCGAGGAAGGCAACCGTGCGCGGGTAGAGCACATCATGCTCAAGAGGTCGCTCAAGGGGCGGCCGACTGCTGAGCTTTATCGGGGCTTGTTTGGTCCGGGCCTGCAGCGCATGCAGGCGGCCTTTCCTGTTGTCACGCGTGAGAGCTCAATGGCGGGGGTACGGGTGCTCATCTACGAGCCGCGCGCGGGCGTGAGCAAAGCCAACACGGACCGCGTTCTAATCAACGTTCACGGCGGCGGTTTTGTCGCCTGCTTTGCCGAGTGCGGCGGGATGGAGTCCATCCCCGTCGCGGCTCTTACCGGTATGCGAGTGATCAGCATCGATTATCGCATGGCCCCCGGCGCTCACTATCCGGCGGCGACCGAGGACGTCGTTGCTGTCTATCGCGAAGTCCTGAAGAGTATTCACCCCAGCCACATCGGGTTGTTCGGCTGCTCGGCGGGGGGACTGTTGACCGGCCAGAGCCTCGCGTGGTTCTTCCGACATCACCTGCCGATGCCCGCAGCCGCCGGGATCTTCTGCGCCGGCGGTGATGCGACGATGCAAGGGGATTCGAGGATCGTGGGCAGCCTTCTGGGTGATGGTGAAGCCCCGGAGATCGCGGCGACTCCCGCAGGAGCTACCAATTTGGCCTACATGAGCGGAGCCTCGCCTCAGGATCCGGAGGCTTACCCGGCGCGAGACGCCGCCCTCCTGGCGAGCTTTCCACAGACGCTCGTCATTACGGGGACACGCGATTTCGCGATCAGCAGCGCCGTCAATCTGCACAGCAAACTGGTGGCGGCCGGGGTCGATGCGAGGTTGCATGTCTGGGAGGGCGGACGCCATGCCTTCTTTTACGACGTGCGGGTGCCTGAGGCGCGCGAGGCGTATTCGGTGATGGCATCGTTTTTCAGGCAGAGGTTGCAATAGGGGATTCATTTTCCCCGCGTCGTCTGGATCTCCGCCTCCGGCGGACGGCGCCGCCCGCTCGGTGCCGTCGGTCATGACAATCCCCTTTCGGCTGCCCGCGCCGATGCGTGGAGCACCCCCCTGAGCGAATATTTACGGCGAGACTCCTGAATCACCTTGGACGAACGCCCCGTCGCGGGTCAGCCAGCACCGCTGCTTTCGCGCGCGAGTGCTGGCACGGCATTGGGCCCGGCTTCCACGTGCCAACCGATCATGCGCGTGTAATGGAGAGTGGACCGCCTGCGTGCGCGGGCTCATTGCCACAAGCCGAAGTCCATCGATGAGCAAATATCCGTCTATTGTCAGGACAATCCGCGCCTCCACCGGGTGTTAGCTTGACGGCCGCCGCCGTATTCATGGCAAACAACACCCGGCAGCGGTTGGTGAGGGGGAAGAACTATGCGGAACGTTCCGTTCTGTCTTGCAGCAAGTATTCTGGGTGGCGTTGCGAGTCTGGGTGCCGTCGCTCAGACGCCACAAGAGGCGAGCTCGCCGCCGGCCACGGCGACGGGCGGTGAACTCAACGAGATCGTGGTGACTGCCCAAAGGCGGACCGAGCGGGCGCAAGATGTGCCTCTGAGCGTAACGGCTCTTTCGGCTGCGCAGTTGCAAACGACTGGGGTGCAGAATATCCAGGACTTGAGCCGGGTGGTACCCGGACTGTCCGTGGGAAACCAGGTTGGATTCGCCTTCGTGCACCTGCGAGGCGTCGGCAGCACCGCGATCGGACCGGGGATCGAGAATCCCGTGGCCATCTATGTTGATGGCGTCTACTACGCCTCGACCAGTTCCTCGTTGTTCGATTTCATCGACGTGCAGAGCGTCGAGGTCCTGAAGGGGCCCCAAGGCACTCTCTTCGGGCGTAACGCAACGGGTGGCCTGATCCAGGTGACGACACGGGATCCCACCCAACATCCGACATTGGACGTCGATGTCGGCTACGGCAATTACCAGACGGGCCGGAGTGACCTGTACGTGTCCGGAGGGATTACCAGCGACCTCGCGGCGGATCTCGCCGTGCAGGTGAGTGCGGCGGGGGAGGGCTACGGCCGGAACTTCTTCAACGGGGAGGACGTGTATCGCAACGACCTGGATGCCGCAGCGCGGTCGAAATGGGTCTGGAATCCGGCGGATGCCACCAAGGTCACTACCTCGTTCGATTACGCGCAACAGCGCAACAGCGACGCAGGCAACCGCATCGCTCCGGGCGCGACGAATCTGCCCATCCTGCCAGTACCGCCGCCCTCCGGTGGACCGTGGGATATCGATCAGAACGTGCAGCCGCTTTTCGACAATCGCAACGGCGGTGTGAGCCTGCGGCTCGACCAGGAATTGAACTTCGCCCATTTGATGAACATTCTCGCTTATCGCCAGGCGACCACGGATATCGACTTCGACCTGGATTACACGCCGGAGCCCTTCGAGGCCGGTATCCTGCACACGCATGAGAATCAGTTCAGCGAGGAGGTGCAATTAGCATCCCAGGCACAAAGTCCCGTCCGCTGGACCAGTGGGCTGTATTACTTCCAGTCCGGAGCCAAATACGCTCCGTCACACGTGCCGTTCGACCCGGACCCGGCCTTGGCGCTGATCCCGGGATTTACGGGGTTGTCGGTCATCAGCACCCAGCGCACCCGATCCGTCGCCGGTTATGGGCAGGCGACTGCGACGATCCTGCCGCGAACCGAGCTCACGTTGGGTGTCCGTTATACGGCTGAGAAACATTCCCTGTACGGCAGCGAGCCCGGATACCTGGTGGGCGGCGGCAGCGTCGATCTGGGTCCGCCGCTGCCGGAGACGTCGAAGTCCTTCGACAAGGCGACCTACCGCGTGGCACTCGATTATCATCTCGCCACCGACACAATGGTTTATGTCAGCTACAACACCGGCTTCAAGAGCGGCGGTTTCAACACGCAGTCCCTGTACGATCCGCCGTTCCGTCCGGAGTTGCTCGATGCCTACGAAGCCGGCTTGAAATCCGAGCTCTTCAGCCACACGTTACGGCTCAACGTGGCTGGATTCCACTACAAGTATCACGACATCCAGGTGCAGCAGATCGAGCTTGCCTCCACCGGCATCATCAACGGTGCGGCAGCCACCCTCAATGGTGTTGACCTGGACTTCGAGTCCTACATCACGCAGGGTCTGTCGGTGAGTGGCTCGGCGGAGTATCTCGACGCCACTTTCGACTCATTTCCAGATGCGCCGCTGAGCAACCCCGTGCTCGCCGTCACGGCTCCCGTGAGCATCGGCTCAGCAGCCGGTAATCGCCTGCCTTACGCACCAGAAGAGGTTTTCACGCTTTCCGGCAACTATGTCATGAACCTCGGGGCGATCGGGGCGGCGGACTTCCACGTGACCGTCAGCCAAAGCGGCGGCTATGACGTGGAAGCGGATAACGTCATCAAGCAGCCCGCCTACACGAAAGTCAACGCGTTGGCCCACTGGAGCACGAGTGACGGACGTTACGGTGTGAGTCTATGGGGAAGGAATCTGACCAACGAGAAGTCGTTCACCTACGCCGGAACCCTCATGAGTGGCATCCGGCAGGCGCACTATGAGCCGCCCCGAACCTACGGAGTGAGCTTCGAATATCATCTGGAGTGAGGGGGAGGCGCTTGCGGTAACGCCGCAAAGCGATGTTGAATGATGCCGCGCGGCGCGTATCTACGCCGCGCGGCTGCTCGATTCAGGGTGTCACCGGGACCGGGCGAGCTTGCTCTCTTTCCATCATCGCCTGCAAGGCGCGTCGCGCCTGAACCGCCGTGGTGTCGCTCTTCAGCATCAGCTCGGCAGGTTCGTGGCCGAGCCGAGTCAGGAGGGTCTCGATTTCGACGGTGGCGAAAATATCCTCTTCCACGACGCTCCTCAGATAACCGTGCATGATGTCGAGTTCTGCCTCCGTCATGCGTCCGCCCAGCGAGAAGAAATAGTTCGTGGTCTGTGTCAAAGCCGGAGTGACGGCGTGGAATACACGCACCTCACGAACCTGCTCGCCGCCGCGCGTAGGATGGTCTTGGGGAATGGACGTATTGTCCAGCCCGGCATGGAAGCCCGGCAGATAGAAATCCATGCCGGTGGTGCGATCTACTGGGCCGTCGTAGCCGATCTTGCCGTGGAGGAAGTTCGCCTGCGGGACGCCTTTCATGACACGGCGGCTGCGTAACACCCGCTCGGTCTCTTCGCGCTGCTCCGGTGCACTTGAGTTTGCTTCGACGCCGATACTGGAGCGGTGCAGGTAGGCCAGGTGCGTCAGGTCGAGGAGATTGTCATTCAGGAGCTGATAGCGCCCGGCAACCTCCAACGAATAGAAGGGACGGTAGCGAAATCCGGGTTCGCGGTAGCCGGCTTCATCGAGGTTTGGCAGGAGTGACGGGTCGGCGCTCTCAGGATCGCCCGGCCAGATCCACAGCCACATCCCGTGCTCGACGAGCGGATACTTCTTGATGCGATATACCCCGGGGAGCGCCTTTTGAGAGGGGATGCGAACGCAATGGCCGTCCGGTCCGAAGGTGATGCCGTGATAAGCGCACTCGAGGGCGTCCCCCCGGAGACAACCCTTGCCCAAGGGGAAATGGCGATGCGGACATCGGCCCGCGAGGGCGACAGCTTCGCCGTCTTCCTTGCGATACAGCACAATCGGCTCGTTGAGGATCCACCGGGAGAGGAGCTCGCGTTTGACCTCGTGCGCGAAAGCAGCGACGTACCAGCCGTTGCGGACGGCAAAGAAACCATCTTTGAAAGGGTACATGCGTGTTCTTCCTCAAGTGCGACGGCGCGACCGCGAACAGTCCAGCAGGTGATGCGGAACCCAGTTGCCGTGCACGCCATTACGGAGCCGGATGGGGAGTTTTATCGTGGCTATCGGGCCAGCCGCGATGCGGAGTGTGTCCAACACGAGCAGGTCATTCAGCATCGTCTCGAAGCGGTTAACGAGTACCAGGAGGTAGCCGTCCCCTTCTGCCGATTCGAGCGTGCGGGGGACGAAAACCGGCTCCTGCGCCGTTGAATTGGCGTCCAGGGCGAAACTCTCGGTGGCTTCGGTCACGAAGTCGTAACGGACGATCGTATTGAACGCCGGCCCGAACAGTCCTCCGCCCTTGAAGTCGCGCGACGGCTCGTTCGCGATGACAAATCCGTAGCGATGCTTTGCCATGGCGATGCGGTCGTCGATCCTCGGGAACTCGCAGTAGTGCTTCCATAGTGTGCGTTCCTCGAATGTGCTCGCCGGGGAGGACAGGTCGAATGTCCAGCGCGTGATTCTCGGAACCGCCTTGGCCGGATCAAACGCGCCTCCCAGGGTGTCCGGGTACATGAAGGGAAATGTTTGTGCCTCTGAGACGCAGGCATCGGCCACCACACTCGCGCCGACGCTGTAGGCGTTGAAGAAATGGAACAGCCAGCGCGCGGGCCCCTTGAACCAACGGATCGAGCGTACGCCGGCCTTGCGGGAGAAAATCGCGATCTCTGCCTGGCGGGTCGGGTCCCACAACCAGTGAGATCCACCTTCCTGCAACCGTTCCAGGCTCGTGGTCGTGGGCAGGATCGCGAACAGGACGTGCTCGCGAGTCACGGCGAAATCGTGGATCTCGGCGGCGTAGGGCGCTTCGAACCATTCTTCACGCAGGATCCGACCATGAGCATCGGCGACGTAGTAGGCAATGTCGCGTGTTGCTTCGCCTTTGGCCGCGTAGCCGAAGAACACCAACTCGCCAGTGACCGGATCGGCCTTCGGATGCGCAGTGGTCGTGCGGCTCGTGAGCCTGCCGTCGTCAGTCCACGTTCCGAGCGTATCGAGGGTGTCGGGATTGAGCTCGACCGGCTGGCTATCCTCCTTCAAAGCGAGGAGCCGCCCACCGTGCATCAGCACGTTCGTATTGGCGGTACCGCGGTTTCGGCCCTGCACACTGGAGTCGTCGGTGAATGGATTCCGGTAGGCCCCGAACAAGGAGCGCCGGGCGGCGCGCTCGAGCTCGAATTTCTCAGTTCGCACGTAGCGGCTGCGATAGTCGACATGGCCGCGCTCGAACCGAAACATGCCGACCATCCCGTCACCGTTGATGACGATGTCGTTGCCGAGGCGCGGTGGAAACTGTGGCTCCGGCGCGACGCGGTAGAGCGTGCCCCGCAGGTTGGGAGGGATCTCGCCTTCCACCTCGAGCTCAAATATGTCCGCTTCGATCCGGCCCGGCCGATCGAAGCCGCTGTAAATCGGGAGGTCCGGGAAACGCGTGGACATAACCTGCTCGCTATCGACCCCGATGGCCGAGGCTCAGCCTATACGCACGTTCCATCGGGGTTCTTGCCCATGAGTAACGGGCGGACGTCCCGCCCCTGCACAGGGTCTTTTGGGCCGTGGGGAGTGCTTCGCTGGGTTGGCGCACGGAGCCGCGCCGGGGAGAGCCTCGGTTGCACCAGGATGACACTCGTGAAAGGATTTGCCCCGGATTTCGAGCTAGCCGGGTAGCGCCGGGAGACCCGACGGAGGGGGTGGCCAATGTCGATGTCAAACCTTGAGGCGGTGTCTACCGCCGGTCTGGACCCGCGCAAGCGGGTGGATTTCTGGAACACGGCTGTTTCCACTGCAGTGGTGGAGGCGGTGGCCGATCCGCTCGATCCCAGCGGCTTTTGCGGTCTCCTCAGGCACTGTGATGTGGACACGATACGGCTGGCAGAAATCTCGGCAGGCTCGTCGGTAGTCAATTGCCCCCGAACGCATAACGGCCACCTGCTGTTGCAGTTGATGCTCTCGGGTGAAATCGTCTGCCGCGCGGACGGCGGGGAGCGGCGTGCGCGGCAGGGGGATTTCTGGCTGCATGATGTGTCCCATCCCTGCAAGCTCCTGCTCGGTGCGCCTGCCTCGATGTTGGTTTTGCGCATCCCCAGGGTGCGCATCCTGCAGCACATCGCCTGCCCCGAGGCGCTCGCACAAGTGGTCGTGACCGCCGGCTCGACGAGCGGTGCCCTGGTGTCACGGTTTCTGCGCGAAGTCTGGTCCAGTTGCCAGGATGTAGAGTTCGCGGCCGTCGCGCCGCGCTTCATCGACATCGCGTTGCAAATGATCGCCAGTAGCTACGCCGCGCTACCCGATGCCGATGTCAACCCATCTTGCCTGCAGACCCGGCATCGCGTGCGGATCCGCAGCTATATCGAGGACCATCTGCGGGATCCGGACCTGACACCGACCGCGATCGCCCACTCGTTGGGATGCACTCCGGGCTACCTGCATCGCCTGTTCTCACCGCAAGGGGAGTCGGTCGGGCAATACATCCTGCGACGGCGACTCGAGGAGTGTCACCGTGCGCTCTCGGATCGCATGCAAGCGCACCGCAATATCACGACGATCGCGTTTTCATACGGCTTCAATAGCTTGCCGCATTTTTGTCGCAAATTCCGGGAAGTCTATGGGCTTACGCCGCGGGGCCTTCAACAGGCCTCACTCACGGCGGTAGTTTGCCGATGAGTCCATTCTCTCGCCATGGTTTTTTGGATTTTTTACTGGCCACAGCGACAACGACCTTGGTTGTCACGGACCGCGGGGTGACAAGATCGCG
>FTEG01000443.1_pt1 | contig 11274 bp, 10 predicted proteins | sample 1640171 | NCBI WGS metagenome assembly FTEG01 (sample SAMEA3914816, study PRJEB12502) | metagenome | biome: forest; material: soil | place: USA | collected 2011-09-16 | depth 0.3 m | reverse complement strand
TAGCTGGCGTATGAGCCGTCGTAGCCGATCGAGAAAGTCTTGACGGGCCGGGTCTCGCCTTCGGAGAACAGCGCGGTGTTGGTACTCGAATCGATTCCACCGGAGAGAAAGACACCGACCGGCACATCGCTGACCTTCCGCAGCGCTACCGCTGTTTTCAGTTCGGCGAGCACCCGCTCGGCAATCTCCTGCTCCGCCACGCCAACCAACGGTTGCGTATGATCGAGCACGTCCCAATATTTCTTTTCCTCGAGTCTGCCGTTCTCCCGGACTCGCAACCAAGTGCCGGCGGGAAGTTTGCGAATCCCGGCGAACAGCGTTTGCGGCGCAGGCGCGGTCAAAAAAGATAGATAATGAAACAGGCTTTCTTCATTGACGGCGCGCGCCTGCTCGGGATCCTTGAGCAGGGCCTTGATTTCGGATGCGAACACGATCCGGCCATGGTGCACGCTGTAGTACAAGGGCTTGATGCCGATACGATCCCGAATCAACCATAGTTCGCGTTTGCGGGTATCCCACAAGGCGATGGCGAACATCCCGCGGAAGCGGTGAATGCAATCGATGCCCCATTGTCTGAAGGCGTGCAGCACCACCTCGGTGTCGGAATGATCCGTCTTCCAGAGACGCACGCCGCAGCGTTCGAGTTCGCTTCTTATCTGCGCATGGTTATAGATTTCTCCATTGAACACCATCTGCAGCGAGCCATCCTCGTTGCTCATGGGTTGATTCGCATTCTCCGACAGGTCGATGATCGACAGACGGCGGTGCCCGAGCCCGATCTTGCGGTCCGCGGAAATCCAAACTCCTGCGCCATCGGGCCCGCGATGCCGCATGGCGTCGCGAATGCTCACTATGTAGGCTTCCGTTACAGCGAACGTTGAGCTATCGAATGCCAGTGCGCCGAGAAGCCCGCACATGTTAGAAAGCCCCCCGGCTGATGAGCGCGCGGAGCCGATCGCCGCGCACTGTCCACGTGTTTTGCGACGCATACGCTAGCCGTGCCGAAGTCCGAGCCCCGTTATCCTCAGCGAACGCTCTGTGCACGGCTCGCGAGAATTGCGCAGCGTCGCAAGCGACATAGATAAAGGTTTCCGGCAGCCCGATCAACCTCGGCAAATTCGAGCACACCACCGGCCGACCGCACGCAAGGTATTGGAAGAGCTTGTTCGGTGCGGTAATCGCCTGAACCGGAGGTTGTCTCACATCGTAGGGCATGACGAATACGTCCGCTTGCTGGAGGCGCCGCTGGAGCTGCGGACCGATGAGAGTGTCGTGATGTTCGACATTGTCGCGAGCCAGCAGCTCGACCCAGGAATCCCTTCCTTCAATCGGCCCGATCAGACTCAACTTGATTTGCGAATCGGTGGCCAGTTCGCTCAACCAGTCCATTCTGAGCCGATCGTTGAGATAGCCCATGTAGCAGACGCGAATCGGCAGATCACGTTGGCGCACGCAACGGACAATAGATTCTTGATCGGAATCTTCGAACTCGTGGCCTGGCAGGAACAGCTCGGCTGTGGAAGTTGCTCGCTTCAATTTCTCCAGCAGCGGCAGGCTCACAGCCAGACTGACGTTCGCCGCAGCGATGACAGCATTTTCCGAACGTCGATTCAGCCCACGCGTCCAGAAACGCGACGCATCCTGGAACTCATCGTTGCACAGATAAATTTTGCTCTTGAACACGGGCGAATAAAAAATTTCGGGAAAATCGAACTGGAAACTGACCAACGCCTGCACATCGGGGCCGAGCGCAACAGCGACAGCCGTTATTTTTTTCGCCAGGGCGCGACCATGGCGGGCGCGAAAATACTGGACGTTGGCGCGTAGTTTGCGCGACCACCACGAGTAGCTTGGGGGCCTGAAGACGATCAAATCGTCACTGATCTTCTCGAACTCATCGTCGGCGCCGGACACACTCGATGCCAACTCGACGTAGAGCACGTTGAAAAAGCGCAGCAGCTGGCGGGTCACCTGATGCCGTATTCTCGGTGGTTCGTGCCATCGAGTCATCGTGGTCACCACGGCCAGCGGTTTGCGCGTGGCGAAGTGCACGCTTTGCTGCAACAAAGGCAACTCTCGCGGCCGGCTCGACTAGGAGGAGCGCAGCCGGGCCACTGCGTCCACAATGTATTCGATGGTAGCCGGGTCCTGTTCCGGATAGATGGGTAGCGAGAGAATCTTTCCCGAATTCGTCACTGCGCGTGGCGTCGCAGCGAGATCCGGTTTCAGATAGCTGTAAGCCGGCATTGCCGGGAGAGCGACCGGATAGTGAACCGCGGCCTCGATTCCGACCTCTGCAAGCTTTTTCATCAGATCGTCTCGGCCGTTCACTTTGATCACGTAAAGATGGTAGACATGCATCGCGCCCTCCCTGACCCGTGGCGTCTCGACGCCATCGAGCTGCGCCAGCAGCCTGTCGTACTGAGCCGCAACGCGTTGCCTGGCAGCAGTCCACTTATGTATGTGCCGCAGCTTCGCGCTGAGGATTGCAGCCTGGATGCCGTCCAAGCGGGAATTGATTCCTTCCATGCGGTGGTCGTGCTTTTTCAAGGCACCATGATTGGCGTACATGCGCATTCGCTCGGCGAGAGCGTCGTCGTTGGTGACGATTGCCCCAGCATCGCCGTATGCGCCCAGGTTCTTGCCCGGATAGAAACTGAAAGTAGCGGCGTCCCCAAACGTACCTACCCGCTTTCCGCGCCATTGCGCGTAGTGTGCCTGAGCGCAGTCTTCGATCACTCGCAGGCCATGCTTTGCCGCCACCGCCATAATCGTCGTCATGTCTGCAGACTGGCCGTAGAGATGTACCGGGACGATTGCCTTGGTGCGGGACGTAATGCGTTCTTCAATGCGATCCGCATCCAGTGTGAAGTAATCGTCCACGTCGACGAAAACCGGCCGTGCGCCGGTCTGCGAAATCGTCTCCGAAGTGGAAATCCAGCTGTGCGCGCTGGTAATAACCTCATCGCCGGAACCGATCCCCAGCATTTTTAGCGCGATATAGATTGCATCTGTGCCGTTCGCCACCGCTATGCAGTGCTTCACACCGTAGTCCCCGGCATAGGCCTGCTCGAACTCCCGCGCGAAACGACCGCTGATAAACGCGGTTTCGGCAATGACGCCTGCGATCGCAGTATCGATCTCATCCTTGATGGAGAGGTATTGGGCGCGCAGGTCGACGAGAGGAACCTTCATGAGTTGGATCCGCGAAGTTTGCGAATGAGCCGGGCAGGGTTGCCGGCGTAAATTCCCGGTTCGGTAATGTCGCGCGTCACCACAGACCCCGCGCCGATAACGACACCGTCACAGATGGTTACTGGAAGGATCGTGGCGTTGGAGCCGATCGAGACTTGATTTCCAATGCGCGTAGCCTGCCACTGTTTGCGATCACCGCGCGCCGGTCCGCCTTTGGCGAAAGTATCGTTGATAAACTTCACGCCATGCGCGATGACGCTGTCACGCCCGATCGACACGAGTTCGCAGATGAAGGAATGCGACTGAACCCGCGTGCGCTCACCGATGGACACGCCTTGCTGGATCTCGACGAACGGCCCGATGAAAACCCCATCACCAAGCTTGCAGCCGTACAGATTGACGGGTTGCACGACGGTGACACCTTCCCCGAATTGCACATCGACGATCCCGCTGTGGTGGATTTTCGGCTCAGCCATTTCTCTGCCCCAGGCGGCACCGCGTCGGATTGAATCGCAGCTGCACTGGCCGGCCGGTTTCGATCGATTCGTAGATCGCGGAAATCAGCTCGAGACTTCTGCGTCCCTCCAGGCCATCCACCAAGTGCTTGCGATTGTGCAGAATGCAGTGCACGACATGCTCGTAATAGGCCTGGTGCCCGAAACCGTAGACGTTGGGCGGGTTGACTGAGTACTTTTCCATCACCGCATCATCGCCCGGTTGCGGCTGCGCGAAATTCCAGACGCGCATCTCGTTCACCGCAAAGCCTGCGATCTCCACCGATCCTTTCTCGCCGAGGACGGAAATGGAACCTTCAAGATCCTTAGGCCGGGTTGCGGTGGTGGCTTCGATCACGCCCAGCGCACCGCTTTGAAATCGCAACGTCACAACGGCAGTATCTTCTGCTTCGATATTGACCAGCGCTGTGGCGCTGAGGGCATAGACGCTGTCGACGTCTCCCATCATCCATTCCAGCATGTCGATGTGATGGCTCGCCTGATTGCTGAGCACTCCACCGTCCATTGCCCAGGTGCCGCGCCACGCATCCTGGTCGTAATAACTTTGCGGCCGGCACCAACGCACGCGCACGGTGCCCAGAACCAGCTTGCCGAATCGGCCGGCTTCCAGCGCTTCGCGCAGCTTCACCACCGGGACGTTGAATCTATTCTGCTTTACGACGAACAGCTTCACGCCAGCCTGATCGCAGGCGGCGATCATGCGGTCTGCGTCCCTGAGCGTTAGCGCCATGGGCTTCTCGACGACGATATGAGCGCCGTAAGGAGCCAGGGCCACGACGTGATCGGCATGCAACCCACTCTCCGTAAGCACCGATACGACATTCACCTGCGCCGTGCGCATCATGTCATGCATATCGGCGAAAAACGGCACGCCAAATTGCTTGCCCATCGATTCCGCGCGCTCGGGCCGGATATCGCAAACGGCGACCAGCCGCGCGTTAGGAATTTGCTGATGGCCGAGTATTTCGGCGTGTCGTTTGGCTATGCGGCCGCAGCCCACAAGTGCGAATTTAAGTTCTGACATGAGCTCGCCGGGAAAAAAGTTTGTAGATCTTCTTGAGGAAACGATGCCCAAGTCGCCCGTCGCTCTTGGAAAAGAACCAATCCCACAACGGCTTCTCCGAAGGGAATGCCGAGTGGGGACGCGCGGGCCGCGCGATGTATTCTTCGAGGTGTGCGGCGGTCCATCCCATTTTCTTGATGAAGTACTGCTTGTCTTGCTGCAATGCCTTCGCCGAAGCGTAGGGAATTCCGGTGAGTTGGGACAACGCGTCTTCACGCGTCATCTGCCCGGAAGCGATCAAGGTGCTCAGATGCACGCGGCGTTTATCGACGCCGAATTTTTCCGGCAGAATGTACCCCTGATAAAAACGTGTAAAAATTGACTCGTAGTGCTTGAACAGATACGGCTTGTAGCCGTAGTCGCGTTGCAGCACTTCCAGGGCCTGCGCCTTGTTGAAATCCAAGAAGTCGAGGAACGGCACCCAGCGCACGCCGCGCACGAACTCCTGCCAGAGAAACCCGAGCGTGCCGATAGCCGGGAACGATTTCAGATCAATGCCGGCGAACTGTTTGCCGAGCGCCTCAATATTTTTCCTGTCGAACTTCAGCCAGTTCCAGCCCGAGGGCATGCGCATGCCTTCGGTGGCTTGGTTCGATCCGGCCAGGATGAACTTCACGCCGCACTTCGCGGCCTGCCCGTAGTTCACCGCGATCATCGCGTTATCGTAAAGAAGCTCGACGTCGAGAACATCGGCATTGAAGAACGCCTGCATGAGCTTGCGATACTCATCCCAGTCGATGACGTGGGTGTGCAGATCGACTCCGAGCGTCCTTACCAGGTTTGCAATGTTGTTCTGGGCGAGCTCGGAATTCCATCCGTTGTCCATGTGCGCCGCGAGCGGCCGCAGGCCGAGCTTGACGGCCTGAACCAGTGCCCACGAGCTGTCGACGCCTCCGGACACGCCGATGATGCAATCGTAGCGCTTGCCCTTACCTGCGGCCTTCACTCTCGCCACGAACGCTTCGAGCTCCCGCTGTCGCTGAGCGGCGGGCTTGTTCAGCACGTGGTGAGCCTGAGCGAGAAACTCAACGCAGTAATTGCATACGCCGTGCGCATCGAACGCAATGTCGGCAACGCTCGTGTCCATCACGCAACGGGTGCAAACTTGATAGGGCTTTGCGGTCACTGGGTGCTCAACAGCTGTTCTAGCTCTTCATAACGAGGGTAGGTGATCAATACCGCCCGGTGCGGACCGTGGAATACAAAAAATGCGCCGGCTGAGATGGCGCTCGCCCCAGCTTGCACCCCACTCTTGATATCCGCCAGGCTGCCGACGCCGCCTACGGCAATCAACGGCACGGGAGCGGCAGCACTTGCTTTGTGAATCAGCTCTAAGTCCATGCCTCGCATCACTCCATCGCGATCCACAGCGTTGAGTACGACTTCACCCGCACCCGCCGCGATGGCGGTCTTCATGAAATCCATCCAAGGCTGCGCGAGCGTCTTGCCACGAGCAGCTGCATACAACTCGTCCTTGCCGCGCCAGCTCTTCTTGACATCGATCGATACGAGCACGCTTTGGCTGCCGAATTGTTCGGCAATGCGGGTGATGAGCGAAGGATCATCCAACGCAGCTGTTTGCAGGCAGATCTTCTCAACCCCCAGGCCGAACAACCGGCGAGCCTGCTCCAACGAGCGGATACCCCCGCCGTAACACAGCGGCATGAAGCATTCGCTGGCGAACTCCTCGATGAGTGCATAGGTCGGTTCGCGCTTTTCCTTGCTGGCGCTGATGTCGAGCACCATCAGCTCATCGACTTCCTTTTCATTGAAAATGCGGATCGCGTTGATGGGATCGCCGACGTATTTGGGCTTGGAAAACCTGTGGGTCTTCACCAATCCGCCGTTGTGCAGCAGCAAGCAAGGAATCACGCGGTGCTTCAGCACGACAGCTCCACGAAGCGCTTCATCAGCGCCATTCCGAAACGATGGCTCTTTTCGGGATGGAACTGCACTCCCCGCAGGCTCGCGCATTCGAATGCCGCATCGAACGCACCGCCATACTCCGCTTGCAGCAGTACGTTGGCCCGTTGATTGCAGCGCACACGGTAGGAATGCACGAAGTAGAATCGCGGGCGCTCATCGAGCGTAGCCAGCAGCGGACTTGGCTTCATCGCGCGGACCGAATTCCAGCCCATGTGCGGCACCTTCAGCCCCGGATGAGCGGCCGTGTCGAACAGGATGACCTCGGCATCGATCCACCCAAGCCCCGGCTGGCTGCCCTCTTCGCTACGGCGCGCCATGAGCTGCATGCCGAGACAGATTCCCAGTAATGGCACACCCGCCTGCAGCGCGCGCTCTTCAAGCAATGGCACGAGACCCAGCTGGTGGAGATTGCGCATGCCCGCGTCGAATGCTCCGACACCCGGCAAAATCAGCTTGCTGGCCGAACGGATCGCGGCCGCATCGTTGGTAACGACAGCCTCGCTGCCGACGGCCTTCAGGATATTGCTGATGGACGCCAGATTTCCCATGCCGTAATCGATTATCGCAATCATGTCTGACGTTGCCTCGCGATGCCCGATTCTTCGAGCAGCTGGTCCAGCGCATTAGCGGCGTTTTCCGCTGCGCTGCGTGCCGGCGTGCGGCGAGCGGCTTGCCGTGCGAGCGCTTGCAGCACGTCAGCGATACCTCGGTCCGCCAGCACGACGTCACCACGCTGCAGCTGTTGTGGATAGACCTCCGCACCGTAACGGCTGGTCAGCACCGAGCTCACGCCGAAATCGATCGCCTCGAGCACCGTGCTCGAACTGTGCGTCAAATGAACATCGACGTGACGCAGAATGCCGTACAGTGGCAGGTCGCTCACTTCGTCGATGACGACCCGCCCGGTCGCTGACCGGCGCAACAAAGCGTGTACGCTATTGCGCTGCTGCAGCATGACCGGATGCAATCGCACCCACCACGCCCAATCGTCCCCGCCGCGCTCGATGAACTGCGCGAGCGGCGCGAGCTGCTCATCTTCCGACAAGCCCCATTGCAGAGTCACCAGCACAACCTTGCAAGCCCGCGATCGCAAGCGCAATTCACGCACGCGCAGATCCACTGCGCGCATCGACGCACTGTCGCCCCTCAACCAGCGATCAAGCCACAGATTGCCGCCCACGATCGCGCGATGCCTGCCGTTCATACCCGCCCAAGCAGCGATGGCCCGCGCTTCTTCCGCTGACCATACCCAGAACCTGTCGGGCACCAGATTGAATCCTTCCGGCGGCGGCGCGGGAAGCCGCCCATACGCTGGATGTAACGGACCCTGCACACCATGCTGTACATCGACCAGCGGGATATCGCGTCTGCGGCAGGCAAGCGCAAACGCGCATCCGTCGAGATTGTAGTAGCTGACGATGAACGCGAGCTGTGGACGAATGCGATCCAGCAGCGCGCCGTATGCATCGGCCACCGCCGCGACAGTCTCGGCGACTCCAGCGAGCTTGTCCTGCGCCAGGGAAGGATGGTCGAACCCCACCCGGGCTAGCGCCTGCCGCACTTGCTGCAGATCAGGCAAGTGCACGGCCCGCGGGGCGTAGCGTACTTGTTTCATGCCGCGCATGTTTGCGGCATCGATGAATGGCTGCACGAACATCGAGGGCGTAGCACGAGGCTGCGCGTACTGATGCGATGGCGTGAGCATCAGGCTCGAGATCCCCCGCCGCCGCAGCAGCTCGATCAGCGGATCGCAGAACCGCTCGTACTTGAGCCCGTCCGCATCGACGAACGAGATGCCATCCGAAAGAAAGACCACCTGCCGTTGATCCGCAGCGTGATCTTCCCCTGCACGGTCACGCAGGCGAGAGAGAGCGAAGCGCATCCGTCCCGCCGCGAGGCCGACGAAGTGTTCCGCGATGCGCATAAACCGGCTGCGGGCCACGGCTTTCTGCCCGTATGCCGCGCTCCAGATCGCGAAGAACCAACGAACACGCACGATTGGCCAGATGCGGATGTCGTCCAAGCTCCATTGGGCCACCTGGAAGCGCGCTTCGATATCGTTGAGAACGTCGACTAGCGTGGCGGACGTGACTTGCCGCCCGGTCGCGAGTTGTGGACTGGTCGCCGCCATCAACGCTTCATCGCCAGGATATCGGCGTGATCGGCGCGCGGGCGCTCGAGTAAGGTGCCGGCACCTTGCTGCATGTTCGCCCGGAAGCCGAGCTGTATTCCCATCTCGCGCAGGATCGAGAGCGTTTCCGGTCCATACGAATTGCACGGATGCGACATAGTGGTCGGCGCCTTTCCGAGCACGCGGCTGAGATGGTCGCGATTGCGGGCATACTCGCTTTGCTGGCGTGCTACAGCGGTCCCGGCGATGTGCGTCGGATGGGAGTATGAATGCAAGCCGACCACATGGCCCGTATTCACCAATCTGCGTAGGTCCGAGTCCTGCATCCACAGCAGCTGCGTCAATTGACGGCGATCAATCGCAAGTCCGGCAACTAACGCATCCATGATTTCGAAGTAGCGCTGCTCCTGCAGGACTCGGTCGCGAATGAAACGAAAAATGCGGTCGCGCCGCGAATAGAACGTGTACTCGGCCAAGTAGCGATCCGGATCGAGTCCGGCCAGGGCTTGGGCCACTAGCCCGGCATAAGCGGACTGCGCGATCGCTGCATCGAACGCATCGTAGAACTCCTCGATGGCCCCGAAGCATACGGTGCGCACGTGCCGATACACCTCCAACCGCTCCTGCACACCTTCGAAGACCGACGAATACACGAACCAGAACGCCGTCAGTCCCCGCGCCTCGAGCACGGGAAGCGCGATATCGATCTGGGAGCGCAGAGCATCGTCGAAGGTAATACACAGGTCGTCGCGATCGAGCTTTCCCGCGCGATTGCGCGCCTCCCAGTCCTCGGCGGACAGGATCCGGGCAGGTCCAAGGAACTCCAGCAATTCATCGAACTGCGCGGCCGTGATGGCGCCCTGGCCGCGAGCGTGCGCTCCGCCGCAAAAGTGATGGAACATCAAGCCGTGGGCGTACGGTCCTGCGGGGTAACTCATCGTCGCACCCGTTTGCAAGTAGCGTTCATGCCAGCTCCACCTTCAGGCGCCAGCGGCCGCCGATCTGGTGCCAGATATCGAGGTTGCGCCAACGATCCTCGCACTCGCGAAACTCGCTCTCGCTCAGCTGGTGATAATCGAGGAACTCCTGGAAATATTCTTGCGGAAACTCGTACTGCTTTTCGCGCACCAGCTCCACAGCCTCCGCGCGCGTCATGCGCCCGTTCCAGATGTGATAGCAGCACTCATCCGTCGCGCGCCAGAAGCCGAGCTTCAGAAATTTGAACCAAAGGTGGACCTCGCAGAGCTTCTCGTCGATATTATCGTAGGCGAGAACGTTCCCGGACAGCGGCCCGGCCTGACGCGGCACGAAACCGAAACGCTGCGCGAGCTCGAAGTGCTTGTGGCCGTCCCAGAAGTGGAAATAGCCGAGGTAGATACTTTTGCAATTACGCCGCGCGAAATCCTGTTTAGGCGGGTTGGTATAGAAGAACAATTCGTTGTCCGGAATTTCCCCGGCGATCAGGTCATCGAAGTTGCTCTCGCGAAACAGATCATTGCTGATAAGGTCTTCGGCGGAACCTCCGTCGGTTGACGCTTGAGTGGTATTGCCGCCGAACTCGACAGCAATGTCCTCGCCCCACACCACCAGCGGCACGCTGTAGAACAACGCGGCGCGCGCAACCGCGGCAAACACCACGCGATGCTCCGCATAGTTGGGATTTCCGAGTTTGATGAGCGCGATCCGTCGCAGCTTCTGCAACGTGCTTGGCCGCACCGAGATCTTGAGAAGATCCACGCCGAGATTCGTCACCAATGAATTCAGGTTCAAGATGCCTTCAGGCGTCTGTAGGTGCGGCACGACGATCACGGCGAGCGTCTTCAGCTTGTAAACCTGACTCAGGACATACGCCTGATACGTGCTGTCTTTGCCTCCGCTGACCGGCACAATGCATTCGTAACCTACGCCATTGCTGCCGCGAATCGAGTCGCACATTGCGTGCAGGCGGGCGCTGCGCGCGTTCCAGTCGATGCGCTTCTTGCGCTCGACGGAACGACACGCGCTGCAAACGCCTTCGCTGTCGAAGACGACTCCGGGTTTGGTATCGGGCAGAACACAACGTGTGCAGTAACGCATTGGATGCTCAGCGAGCCGGGCTGGGCCTGATGTTCTTTGGAACCCAGGTGCGAGGAGTAAGGCCCCCACCCTGCGGTTGTGTATCGAGCGCGCCGTAATCGCGCCGATCCATGTAGGTGCGGCCCATCAAAAGGTAGCTATCCTCCAGTGCATGGGGTTCCGCGCTTGGAGTCACCCTGAATTCGCATCGCGTTTCGCGCAGGGAGAGCCGTACCTCATCAATACCTGCATCGTCGGCGTGACGAGTCACGCTGTCGCCCAATGTCCATTCGCCATCTTGCCCGCGAGCCCAGATGCGAGGATCGCGCCGGTCGATCACACAATTCCAGAACGCAGCCTCATCCATCTCCACCCAATCCAGGAATAGC
>FTEG01000471.1_pt1 | contig 11372 bp, 7 predicted proteins | sample 1640171 | NCBI WGS metagenome assembly FTEG01 (sample SAMEA3914816, study PRJEB12502) | metagenome | biome: forest; material: soil | place: USA | collected 2011-09-16 | depth 0.3 m | reverse complement strand
GCGATCTTCGTCACGGTGTGAGCGTCCACGATGTTGAGACTCATGGCCGCGCTGTTGGTCCGCGTGCAAAGATGTGGCATGCGCCCGGTGTTTTACCTGGGCACTGATGGTTCCACATCAGCAAGCACAACAGGGTTTGGGCCGCCCGAGAATGTCCCTATTCCTCACTCATGGCGTCGGCCCTAAATTGAGCTGTGAGACCGGTACGGAGGGCGACTGACTGCGGTGCAGTGTCGCCATCGTCAGTAGCCGCCCGACAGAAATGTCCGGATATCACTGGCAACCTGGGGCTGGGCTTTCGGGTCTCCCGCGGTCATGTGCCCCCCGGCATATTCGTGAATGGAGAAACGATCCTGGGGATAGCCGAGCTGGGCGGCCAGGTAGCGATGAGTGCCGATGCTCGATAGGCCATCGTAGTAGCCCGCCACGATCATGGCGCGAAATCTCGGATTGGCGAATTGACGCTTGAGCATCTCGGGCCAGTCGTAGTCGACAAACACACTGGGATGAGTGGCATTCGGATTGCACAAGCCAGCCGACTGCAGATAGTCGTCGCAGCCCGGGCCCCAGTCCCAGTTCTCGAACGAGCCGGGGGCCAACACCTGGTAGTCCAGGCCGGGCAGGCTCACCTGCAGCTGCTGAATCATGTAATCCTTGTAGACTCGATGGTAGGCTTCCATCGGGTCGCCATTGCGTTGCTTTCTCGCCTCCTCGCTGTTGGTGGGCGGTGGTGGCAGCGATTTGGCGATGCGTGTGTCATTAGCATCGAGTAACTGCCCTTGCAGCAACTCTCGGTTGAAATCCTGCTTGGCGATCGCGAGCCCGTGGGTCAGATAATAATCGGCTGAAATTCCGCTGTAGGCTGCCAAGCGCGCGGCGATCGCTCGCTGGTCGCTGTCCGTAAGGGTGTGGCCCCTGGAAAGCGCAAGTAGATAATCGCTCATTGCGAAGGCATAGACCTCATTGAGAAACGCCTGATCGCTCAACCCATGCTTGTCGGCCTTGCCGTGGTAGGCGGCCGTCATCGCAAGGAGCGGAAAGCTGAGGGCAGTACTGATGATGTTGTGAGTGCGCCTGGAGGTCTCCATGAGGAAGATCGAATCACCGAGAATGATCTGCCCGCCCAGCGTCACCCCCCGCTGCGCCAGGATCGATCCGGTCACGACTTGGCGGACCGAGCCGTAGCTCTCGCCGAGTAGATACACTGGCGACCCGGTCCTGGCGTGGCGCTGCAACCACGCGACAACCAACTGGGCCAGGGAGTCACCATCCCCTTGCGTGGAGTAGAAATACTCCCGGTCAGCCGGATTCAACACGCGGCTGAAACCGGTTTCCGCAGGATCGAACGCTACCAGATCGGCAACATCCAGCAAAGTGTGCGGATTGGGCTCGAAACGGGTGGGAGCGTCCGCCTCGCGCTTCCTGTCATGGGCTTCCCGCTCGGGTCCGAACTGCAGGTGCACGCCAATGGCGGCGGCACTCGGCCCGCCATTGAACAGGAACACCACGGGCCGGGTCGTGGCGGCAGCGACGTCGCTGCGAATATAGGATGTGGTAAACAGACTGGCGCCGGGTTGTCCCGCTTTGTCATTCACCAAGAATTCTTCCACGGCTGCGGTGTAGGTGATCTTGTGCCGCTCAACGGACCAGACATGCTGAGTGACAAACTTGCGCGGCACAGTGTCCGCGTCAGCCAGCACGCAGTGCAACGCTGCGCCCAACATCAGAAGGCCGCATACTAATCGTCCGTTCACACGTGTACCTCCGCGGCGGAAACACCGCTACGCGCGCAGTCGCCCTGCGCTATAATGTGATCACAAATCACAATATAGCGCTGCCGCAGCGATTTAGGAAGCTGTCGACCATGAGCGAATTGGGGCGTCTGGGCCCGCAATCGGAACCCACTCTGCACACCGTGCGCGCCCTCTTCCCTCATCTGGAGAACGGCATTTATCTCAATACCGCCGCCGCCGGAGTCTCCTGGAAAGGCCAGGGAGCGGCTGCAGCCCGCTTCTACGACGAGCACAAATCTCTCGGCTTTGCCGGCCAGAGCGCTTGGCGAGCCGAAATGGAGCGAACGCAACGCTTACTGGCGGACCTTCTGCGGGTGCGCGCGGAGCAAGTCTCCTTCGTCTCCAGTACCACTGAAGCACTCAACCTGGTGGCACATGCGGTGCGCCTCGAACGGGGCGACCAGGTCGTGTTATCCGCAGACGAATTTCCCTCGATCCTGCTCGCCTGGTCCGCCGGCGCGCTCCGCGAGGCCGAGCTCGTTCGGGTGCCGATCAGGCGCGAAGCCACCCGCACGGAGGAGTTGATTCAGGGCATGACCGCCCGAACGCGCCTGGTTTGTGTCTCCCACGTGCACTGGAGTACGGGGACACGTGTCGATCTCACCCGTATTGCGGCCGCCGCCGGTCGCGTCGGCGCGAGACTCATCGTCGATGGAGCCCACGCCGTGGGTGCGATCGACGTCGACGCGTCGGTGGCGGATTTCTACACCGGTCCGGTTTTCAAATGGCTGCTGTCTGCCTTCGGACTCGCTTATGTAGTCTTGCGCGAGGAGTTTGCCGCAGAGCTGGAACCGACGCTACGCGGCTACCGTAACGCACCGCCATCGCGAGAGCTGGAGATCGCACATCCCAACTACCCGGCGATGTATGCGCTCTCGGCAACGCTCGAGTGGTTGCAGGGACTCAGTTGGCACTGGATGCACCATCGGGTCGACTCCCTGACACGCCTGCTTCACGATGAGTTGACTCAGTCGGGCTGGGATGTTGTCACCCCGCGTGAGCATCGCGCCGGTATCATTTCGATCCCGGACGACAACCCCGACCAGACAGCGGACCGCCTCGCCAGTCAAGGCGTCGAAATCACTGTCCGCGACGGCTTCCTGCGCGTGTCGCCGCACTTCTATAACAGCGAAGCGGAGATTTGGCGCTTCTTGCAACTGTTGGGCCGCAAGCGCGCGTGAACAGTGTGGGCGCTCAAGCCTTGCCTGGGTCGAAAATGGACGGCTTGCCGCTCTTGCGGATCTTCTGCATGTACTCGCGATACCGCTCGCTGGTCGCCTTGATATCCTCGACGATACCGCTTTGCGCCTCCGCCGGACGTCGTGCGAGGATGCCTTCCAGCACCGCCTGATGCCGCTTGGAAGCGGCGCGTTTGATCTGGTCCGAGCCGAGTGCCTCGAACAACGCCAGGAGACTCGGGCCGCACCGCACCCACAGCGGCTCGACGAGATCGAACATGGTGGGATGGCGGGCCGCGGTATACACCGCGAAATGAAATTCCCGATTGCGCTTGAGGCTGAGCGACGGATCGCGGGACACGCGCGCGGAAGCGAGATCGTCGTTGGCCTGTTCGATGCGAGCGATGTCTTCGGCGTCCGCTCGCTGCGCCGCCAGCGCCGCCAACTGGCCCTCCAGCAGGATGCGGGCCTCGCAAATTTCCTGGAATTTGGCCGCACTGAGGGCGGGCACCCTCACCGAGCGCGCGGCAGTCACATCCAGCACCTGCTCCACAGTGAGCTTGTGCAAGGCCTCCCGCACGGGCATGACGCTGGTCCCGAGCTGCTGCGCGAGGTCGCGGATGGTCAACCTCTGACCCGGCTTGAAGCGCCCATCGCTCAGACTCTCGCGGAGCTGGGAATACACCTGCTCCTGCATCGTATTGCGAGCGATGCGGGCCAGAGGACGCGGGGCGGTTTTCGCGGGCATAAAGTGAAACCAGGATTTGCCGCTAATTTAGCGGAAACCTCGCGAAATCAGTAATTTCGATGGGCCAGCCGGGATACCAGGCGTCCGGTACCGTGGAAATCGGGGTCCCCCGAAGAGTCGACCGCCCATTATTATGGAGATCGTCGCCGTGCGATCTACGCCAGGTCCACGGTTAACGGGAAGCTTTGCGGATCATCGCACGGATATCATTCGCCAGCTGCTTCGTGACCGCCGCATCCACATAAGGCTCGTGACCGGCCTCGAAAGGTTCAATGACCAACCGCTCCTTGGGTATGCCAGCTTTCTGCGCCGCGAAGCGCGCCTGTGCCGGCGGCATCAGCAAATCGTAGTACCCGGTCGCAATCATGGCGTAGAGCCGGTCATTGCGATTCATGGCCACGGCGAGCTCTTCGGCATTGCTGCCATGAGTTGCGGGGTATTGCCCGGGCGGCGCCTCTGAAGTCGCCTCCGCCCAGGACTCGCGCCGCTTCATGTTCCAATGGACCAGCAGGTCCCGCCACTTGATCGCGGCGAACGGCCGATCCAGATCGACCTTCAGCTTGGAATGCTGCATGTCGAGAAATGCGCCGGTCAGCACGGGGAAACTGCGACCGAGCGCTGCATCATCCGCGACTGGGTCACCGCCGCCGCGCCCGTGAGGAGTCGTGAACCGACTGTCGTAGCTGCCAATGTCGAGCCCACGATCGTCGAGAAGCTGTTTGGTGAACTCTCCGTAGCTGAGGGACAGCTTGTCGTGAAAGGCAGCCGGTGGCAGGCCGGTGAACTGGGTCAACTTTTCCTGGACCGCCGCGCGCTCCGCTGGAGTGAGCGTCCCATCCGCCTCCTTGTGCAAGGCCTCCAGGTATTGGGTCAGCGCGAACTGAGTCGCCTCGTCATAGAACGCCTGTAACGAGCGCCCGCGCCGGTCGATCTTCTGGTGATACCAGGCCGCAGCCGCCAGATTGGGAAAACCTGTCGCCGCCAGGACCGTCGGGTCCAGACCCGGGCCGCCCAACGGCCAACCCAAGGTGTTGACAAGCACGATTACGCCGTTCAACGTGATGGCCCGCAGGTAACCTGGATAGCTCGGGCCGCCCATGAGGATGTTGGGCATGAGTGCCGCCCGTGTCCCGCCATAACTCTCACCCAGGAAAAACTTCGGCGAGTCCCAGCGACCATTCTTCGTCAGCCACAGCTGCATGAATTGGGCCAACGACTCCAGATCCTCATCGATCCCCCAGAAACTCTCCGGCTTGCCGCCGCCCGCTGCGCGGCTGTATCCGGTACCGATCGGATCGATGAACACCAGATCGGCGACATCGAGCAGACTGTTAGGATTGTCCACAAACTCGAAGGGAGGAATGACACCACCGTTGGCCCGGGGATCCATTCGACCGGGTGCTATCGCCCAGGGTCCGACGAATCCCACGTTCAGCATGTACGAGGCACCCCCCGGACCACCGCCGATGACGAAGAGAACCGGACGACGCGATCCCTCTGGCGCATCTTTGATGTACGAGTACGAAAAAACGCTACCGGTCGGCTCACCGGTATCGGTATAGAGGTAGGTCTCGCCCGCCTTGACAGTGAACGAGACACGCGCAGGTCCGATACTGACCTGGTGGTGTGTCACCGATACATAGGGCGGTGGCAGTGGCAGCGTGCCAACCTGCGCCTCCGCAGCATTCGCCAATGCTGCGGCCCCGGCGGCGCCCACGACACCGCAAGCCACTAACAACGCCAGCGACCACTCGGCTAATGCAACTCTACGGTTTCTCATGACTAATCCCAAAACTCTTTCTGTGGCGAATCGCACTCAAAAACGCTTGGTGACCGACAGACCTACCGTACGCGGATCGATCACCTGGGTGCCGTAATTGCCATAAAGCGTAATCGCATCGCGCCGGAACGTCGACACGAGACCGTACTTGTTCGCGACGTTTCTGACATACAGCGTCGCATTCCAGGTGCCATAGTCGAACCCAGTATGCAAATCCACGGTTTGATAGGAAGGCAGCCGAAACCGCGGCGGAACACCTAGCGAGGCGCCGGTCAGCGGGTCAACCGAATTGATCGAGAACTCGTTCAACCGATCGCCCACATAGGCAACGATCATGCCGACATTCCCGGTCAACTGGCCGGTGATGCGGAAATTCTGGTCAGCGGCCAGGCTGGCAGTGACCTTGGCCGAATAGGGCAACCTATCGCCGTCGGAAGCGACCAACTGAGCGTTGCTCGGTAGCGTGCGCGTGAGTATCGCGTCGTCGTAATCCACGTTGGCGGTGACTGTCAACCCGGGTAGCGGGGTCAGGGCGGCGGTGAGCTCGACGCCATCACTTCGCGCGCTACCCCCGTTGGAGGTATACGAGAAACCCGACGGCGCGGAGGCAATGAGCTGAATGTCTTTCCATTGGATATCGAACAGCGACAGCTCGAGCGTCAACAAGCCGGGTATGGCATTACCTTTGAAACCGACCTCATAGTTGGTCGTCGTATCATGCGCGAAATCCAGTGGTACACCGGGGGAGGTATTCGCGCCACCGGGCCGATAGCCAGTGGCCACTCGGGCGTATACCATCATATCGGGGGTGAGATGCCAGCGCGGCGTCAGGGAATAAGTGAACGCATTAGCCTTGGAATCCTGGTCGGCACTCGAGGGCGGCGAGCCGAGCACTCCGCCGACATCCAGGACGTTATGTTGCGCCTGCCAGCTATAGCGGGCCCCGATCTGCACATCGAACTGATCCGTAAAATGCTCGGTCGCAGATCCGAACATGGCCCATTCGATGTAGTGGCCCGGACTGAAGGTCGTGTAAAGCTCCGGCGCTCCCTCCAGCACCTGACCCGTCGACACGGCATTCATGTCGACGTTCTGAACAGCAGCGTCCGACTCGTTGGTGTAAAAACCACCCAACTGCCACTCGAACCCGCCAATCCGCTTGGCAGCGAAGCGCACCTCCTCGGAAAACTTGTTGGTCGTCTCGAAGTTCGACACCGCAATCCCCAGCGGCTCGGGCGCCCCGTCCGGAAAGATCAACGGCACGAACCGACCGAACGTATCGGTAGCGTCCTGAGGCCCAGAAAAGCTACTGTGACTGTACGCAGTCACCGAGGTCAAAACGCCCACTCCCAGATCGGCATGGAGGTTGCCGTTGAACAACGCAAGCGTCGAATTGCTGGTCTCGGTTCCCGGCAGATCGGCGGTCACGTATCGTCCATAAAGCGGCGTCCCATCAATATTCGTGATCTCGGTAGCAGCACCGTCTGAACGGCGATGCTGGTAGGTGGCACTGACGGTATAAGTGACATCCGGCTGAATCTGCCACAGCAGCGAGGCACGACCGCCTTCGGTCTTGTGGGCATTGACCTGCGTTCGCCCCTGCTCGATATCCGTGATGAAGCCTGGGTCATCCCGGTAGAAGCCGTTCACCCGAAGCGCGAGGCTATCGGATACCAGGGGGATGTTGGCAGCTCCCCGAACACCGTAGCCCGTGCCCCCATAGTAAACGTTGCTGCTGGAGACGGAGACCTCCCCGGAGGACTGGTCGAGCTTCGGAGCGGCGGTCACGTAGCGAATCAACCCCCCCATGCTCGCCGCCCCGTACAGCATGCCTTGCGGACCGCGCAGCACCTCGATCGTCTGCAGGCTCGACGGATCGAGATCGGGCGCCAGCCAGTCCCCCAACCCCGCACTGGTGCTCGAGCCGATCGGCACGTCGTCGACGGTGATCCCCACCGTCGGGTTACTGCCGACGCCGGTGGTGATACCGCGGATCGATACGAGCGTCCGGTTGCCGTCCGAATACAGACTGACACCCGGTAGTTGCGTATAGAAGTCCTTCAGCTGACCCAGATTCTGTTTGGCCAGATCGTCGGCCCGTACCACGGAAACGGGCACCGGAACGTCAATGAGACGTTCCGTGATCTTCTGTGCCGTCACCGTGATCGTCTCGAGCTGCGGCGTCGAGGGCTCGAGGTCGGCTTCGGCCGCTTGCCCCACGACGGTCGCGAACAGGGACGTTGCGGCCACGCCGGCGGAAATCTTGCGCTTATCTAGTGAAAACACGCTCACAGTGCTCCCCACCTATCATTTGATTGTGTCTGGTTCAATTCGTGCACAGGACGGCCATCCCGCCGGCGGACCCAACCAACAGCATGTGACCGGCAAACCCGCGCGCAGCTTTGGCCGCGCTCTAATGGCTCGACGCCTCCTGACTCTGGATGACACCGTCGATTTTGTAGATCACCCCACCTTTCATCACAAAGCCGACCTGCTCCAGGCTGGAGATGTCACTCAGCGGATCGCCCCTGACTGCGATGATGTCCGCGAATCGACCCTCCCGGACGGAACCGATCCGATCGGAGGCTCCTATGAGATCGGCGGCATTGCCGGTCGCCGCGATGATGGCATCCATCGGCGTCATCCCCGCATGGACCATGACCGACAGCTCTTTGGCGTTCTCACCGAAGTGCAGCGTAGTACCCGTCGTGTCCGTGCCAAAAGCGATCTTCACACCCGCCTTGTAGGCGGCGGCGAGGTTGTTGAGCATCAAGGGCGCGATCGGCAGAATCTTCGCCGCCATGTCGGGCGTCTCCATGCGCTCCGGGTGAGTTCGCGCGATCTCGCTCAAACGTTGCGCAATCAACACGGTCGGCACGAGATAGGTGCCGTGCTTGCGCATGAGCGCGTAGCTCTCGGCGTCAGCGTACGAGCCGTGCTCGATCGAATCCACGCCCAGCCGGACGGCATTGTCGATAGCGGCCTTGCCATGGGCGTGCGCCGCAACTTTCAACCCGAGCGAATGAGCCGTATCGACGACGGCTTTGATCTCGTCATTTGACATCAACTGCCGGGCGGGGTCGTCGCCCACCGATCCGACCCCACCGCTGGGCATGATCTTGATCAGATCCGCCCCGAGCTTGCGATGCTCCCGGACCGCCCGGACGGCCTCCTCCGGGCTGTCCACCACCTGTCCATGCCATTCGCTGTTGGTGATATCAGGTTGCATTCCATTGGTCGGATCGCTGTGCCCGCCAGTGGGACTCAAGGGCTCGCGCGACACCCACAGCCGCGGCCCGATGACGGTACCGGCATCGATCGCCTTCTTCAGCGCGACGTCCACACCGTATTCCTCACCAACATTGCGCATGGAAGTGAAGCCGGAATAGAGCGCCCGGCGCGCATTCGCCGCGCCGATGAGCGCCATGTCGGCCGCAGTCTTCGTCACGCGGTCCGCAAAGCTGAGCGCCGCCCCGGTGATATGTGCGTGGCAATCGATGAGCCCCGGCAGAACCGTCGCCGTGGACAAGTCGATCACGCGCGCCCCAGTGGGTGTCGTGTAACCGTCTTCCACCGCCACGACCTTCCCCTCCCGGACGATTATTGACACATGTCGGCGCGGCGAATTCGCCACACCATCAACGAGTTGGCCGGCGTGGATCACGACGTCCGGTACCGCTGCCGCATAAGCATTGGTGTTTGACGGATCGCGACCTGCGTCCGCCGCACATGCACTCGCAGCGAGACGCACGAGAGTAAGGGCAAAAACAACGACGCGCGGCCAACGAGCGCCAATGAATGCGGTCATGGTGCGGCTCCCGTCACAGCTTTGTTCGCCCAGACCCACGCCAAAGATTGCAGCAGCACGTGTCGCGGAACAGGGCCACTGCCCGGCTCATCCCGCTTCGCTTTGATTGTTACCACTGGGCCGCCCTACTACGATTCTCGCATCTTCCGCACGCCACCATGTCGGCATGACGCAACGTCATCTTTCGTCCATCGTGATATGTGATCACGAGTGAGTCAAGTGAAATCGGGGTCTATCATAAAATTCGAGTCCCGTGGCCGGCGGGCAAGGCCGAAAGCGGCAGAGCCGGAACGACGCGAACTCCAAAAATTGGACCTCATTGAGGCAACCCTTGATTTTGGCCGCGCGCCTTTTTTCTCTTCGAACGCTGATGTTATGTTGTGATATGTGATCATTCCACCACTGCGTGGCAAGGCTAAACTGCTGCCGGCGAGGCGGCGCCGAAATCGCCGCGGCGGCCCCTGGAGCCACAGGGTGTCGAGATTACCGAACGCGGTGGACTGCTTCGAGTGTCGCCGCATTCCCATAACGACGAGCGCGACTTCGAACGCTTGCAACGACTTCTCGGGAGCGCAGGCTAAGTTCGGCGGACAATCACTGCCGTGATGTCTGATAGGTCGCGGAGTCCTGCAACGGAGCACTGTTCAATGAACCCCAAAGCGGCGACCCTCCGGAAGGAAGTCCGAACGGTCGATATCGTCACGCTCGGAGCCGGTGCAGCCATCGGCGTCGCAATCTTCTCCATCTTTGGTCCGGCAGCGGCCCTTGCCGGCCCCGGCCTGCTGGTTACCATGACCATCGCAGCGCTTCCGATGTGCGTATTCGCCTTTGTCTACGCCTTCATGGGAACCGCGGACCCGCAATCTGGGGCCTCCTACGTTTGGCCCTCACGATACATCCATCCATTGGTCGGGTTTCTGATCGGCTGGTCGCGCATCCTTGCAAGCACCGGCGTGATGGTCCTACTCGCTACGGTATTGGTCCAGCATTGGTCGCGGCTCGTCTCGCTGCCCTTAAAGCCGACGATGGCTGTGATTTTCCTCGCGTTCTATGTGTTGAACCTGCGTGGCATCGCCCTGGCGACGCGCGTGCAAACCTGGCTCTTTTTTTTCATGATTCTCGCTCTCGGGCTTCTGGTGGCAGGCAGTACCGGGAAGGTACAACTGACGCACTTCACTCCCTTGCTGCCGCACGGTTGGCGTGGTGTGGTCGCTGCAGTCCCTCTGATGGTCTCGCTGTTTCTCGGGATCGAGAACGCTGTAGAAGTCGGCGAGGAGACTCGCGACCCTGGAAAAACGGTCCCGCGCGCAATCGCTATCTGCGTCGGAACCATTTTGATTATCTATTACGGCGTTTCCGTAGCCACCCTGGGAGTGTTGGGTTTGACGGCTTTAGCCCACAGCGATGCGCCCTTGCTGGACGCCGCCGGCGTCGTGTTCGGCCGGCCCGCAGAGGAGCTCATACTTCTGGCGGCGACGCTCGCCATCGCAAAGTCACTGAATGCAACGCTGCTGATCTTCTCGCGGTACTTGTTCGCGATGGGTCGCGACGGCGTATTACCGCATTCGCTGGGCGCGATTCATTCGAGTTGGGGCACACCGCATGTCGCTGTCACCGCGGCCTTTGGCTGCTGCCTCCTGGGGCTGCTGCTGCCATCCAACTTGGTTTTCCTATTCCTTGCAGCCAACATTCCCACTTTGCTCAAATATCTCGGAACCTGCCTCGCAACGCTCAATGTGCTACGAAGCCATCCAGCAGTCTACGAGCGAGCCGGCTTTCGCCCGCGTCGACGTAAGCTTGCCTTCCTGGCGTGGTTGGGGATCGCCTGTGCAATGGCGATGATCATGGCAGGCGTCACCGCCGATTGGCGACCTTACGCAGTGCTTGCGGGCTGGGCCCTGATGGGACTACTGCTGTGGGTGATCTGGCGTCGAGAATCCGCCGCGACCCCGGTGCCTGAGCCCTGAAGCATGAGGTGCCAATCGAATGCTGACCTGATCGCTGCGGCGCTTGGGAACGGTCGGCTACCGCTACCTTACCTACCTACTCAGCTGCGCTTTTAGCG
>FTEG01000451.1_pt1 | contig 12395 bp, 8 predicted proteins | sample 1640171 | NCBI WGS metagenome assembly FTEG01 (sample SAMEA3914816, study PRJEB12502) | metagenome | biome: forest; material: soil | place: USA | collected 2011-09-16 | depth 0.3 m | reverse complement strand
GTCAGGGGATAGTTGATGGTCGCTCCCAATCCTTGGCTGACATTGGGCACGATCTGAAAGCCATTCAGCAGAATCGCCGCAATATCCGCGGCCACCCCGGCGTTCGGCGTCGCGCCGACGCGTACAAACTCTCCCGCAGAGTGCTTTGCACCTGCCTCACAACCTCCTGCTCCTTGGTTAGCCGCTGGGCCATCGAAATACACGGTTTGCATCGCAGTGAAGGGCGCAGCGGCGCAGGGCAATGTCGGGCGGCTTTCGGCCAAGCCACCGCGCAACGGACGCAAATCGCCCCTTCGAGACACCGTGAGGACCTTGACCGATGATGATGCGTTCGGTCGTCTTGCGCTCGCGGTGCTCGTCGCGGCCGGATCGGGTGCATCCCGATCGAGAGAGGTGCCCGGATAGCCAGGTGGCGCCACGTACACGATCATTTTCGCGGGATCGATGGCCCCGTTGTAATCGATGTGCGCTTCTTTGATGACATCAGTCAGTTCCACGGGACCGAGTGTCACATCGAGATTATTACCCTTGCGCGCCACTTTGAACACACGTCCCACCACTCTTCCGGTGGCGAACACGATCTTGCCGGGCTCGATTTCAGAGGCACCCTCGGCATTGGCGTCGATCGTCCAGGTGAATCCATCGGCGCTTTGCGAGCGTATCGCCTCGGCGCCATGCTCCATAACGATGACATCAGGCTGATACGTCACTCGCTTATCCAGTTTGGGCGAGACTCCAAAGCGGATTTCGGCTTCGCTCAAAGCAGCCGCTGACAGCCCTGAGGAGTGCTCTGCACCCGCAACGCTCGGCCCCGGCTGCGCGGCACGCTTGCAGCCACAGAGTATTGCCGCGGACGCCAGGAGCGACATCGCGATAATTGACGGCAGCCGTTTGAGCAGGCGCACGTGCTAGCGCCCGTGTTGCTGCAGGGACCTCATCATAGGATTGTCGCGCTGAGTAAACCCCGCCGGTACCTCCCAGGTCGATGCCGCTATGGGTGTGCGACTCACTTCGGTGACTTCGGAGGATGTTGTGGTCTTCATGAGCCCGGCGTCGACCGTCGTCGTGGTTGCCACCGGAAAGCCTTTGATGCTCTTCATTTTTTCCGCGAAATCCGCGCCAGACCCTGCGCCGGCGCCGAAGCCGCTCATCGACTTTCGCATCGATTCATTGAAGTCGGCGAGTGCAGCCATAGTCTGAACCGGATACTTGAAGTCGCTGGTGACGCATTCGGTCATATTCATCATGCCTCCCATGCTGATGAGCCACTCCTCACAGGAGTATCCAGCGACTTTGCGCGTGACACCGGTCTTCTTAACTTCGGCCGAGGCGGCCATGGACGAGCTCATGCCCTGCATTGCGGCCATCGCTTGCTTCATTTTAGGGTCGCTCATGCGCTCATTCATCTTCGTCTGCATCGTTTGCATGTCCTGCCTGGTGATGACGTAGTAGGTTTTCTTCTTCGCATCGATGTTCGTCATCGCGCCGGTTTTCAGATCGATGATCATGTCCGTCCCTTGCGATTGAGAATGTCGTATGTGATCTGCCGAGATGTAATCGGTTTCGGTGCCCGCTGGATGGCCGTTGGTCATAACGTTTGAGACCACCGTCAGATCTTCGGCGACGCAATTGGAGCTCGCAAAACCCGCCGCCAGGAGGATCGAGAGCCAAGAGAAGGTATGTTTCATGAGAACTTCCCCGAAAAACTGCAGTGGTTGAGAATCCCGTATTACTGTCGCGTCAGCTCAACCCGCCGGTTGCGGGCACGCCCCGCGAGCGTTGCGTTGGTGTCACGCGGGACTGAGGCTCCGAATCCTGAAGGCACGAGGCGCGGCGCAGGGACCTCGAGCAGGATGAGCGCGGCGCGAACCGCCGCCGCGCGCCGTGACGACAAGTCCTGATTTGCAGCATCACCCCCGATGTTGTCGGTATGACCTTCGACGGTCAGCACCCAGTCCTGGTTCTTCTTCATGACTGCGGCGATGGTGTGCAATACCGCGCCGGACTGCGGCTTGATAGTCGCGCTGTTGAAGTCGAAATAGATGCCGTAGATCACCGCGCGACGGTCTTTGGCAAGCGCCGTTTCCAGCGACTGGACGGGACTGTCCAGAGGAAAGGAGATCCGGATTGTTTCCATTGTGTCCTTACCAAAAGCACAGCGCAGCGTCAGGGCATTGGCGGGATCATCGAGGATGTACCACTCAACTGGCACGGGAGCCCCGGCGTGCACGAACTCCCCTTTGACGTGCCAGGCGGACAAGGACACGACGGCATCGTTGACGATCATTGGATAAGGCACGGGTTTTGCTTCGACGGTATGGATCGTGCCGCTCGCGCTCAGGTAGGGTTCGCCTGGCTTGTTGGAATCAGCGCCGGGAACCAGTTCCAAAAAGGCGCCGAGCAAATTCGCCATTCCACCGAGCTGACCGTCGAGGGTGATCGAGGCTTTGCCCGCGACCCGCAGGTCCTTGATGACTACGGCTGAGGCGCCCATCGCGGTGGTGCCGGGATACTCATCGGCTCCCATCGAGAAAAGGTATTTATAGGTTCGCGCATGGTCGCGGTCGTCCGCGCTCACGTCACGGTTGAACGTGACGGGCTTTGCCTTACCACCGGCGGGGTCCGGCAGATCGGCGGAGGTGCTCAGATGAAGCACGCCGTCCGCATCCACGCCATCGATCGTCAGCGTTGATTCATAGTCGCCTTGTCGCTCGCTGGCGGCGCGTACGAGAGTCAGGCCTTGAACGAGCGGGATGGCGGTCGGCGTGGTGGCCGAGACGGCCGTGGTCGTGACGAACAGCAGCGCGACCGGCAAGACCCGCGCTGTTAGAATCGCCTTCACAGTTTTGACAACACTTTCGCGGCCAGCGCGAGGGCGACCGCCCGACCTTGAGTCTCCTGAGGGGTGCCTTGTTTTTTGCTGGCTGCGGCGACGGTGGCGAGCGCGCCCTGCACGGCATCCCCGCCTTTCAACCCGGCTTGCAACGGGTCTGCCTTCTCCGTTTGCATGAACTCTTGCATCGCTTTGGCCTGCTCAGCCGAGCCCATTTTGGCATCCGTCACTTTGCCGTAAGCCGCCATGGCCGCGATCTGCTGGTAGTTAGGCGGCGTGATCGTGATGATGTTGTCGCCCTTGCGCACATAGAGCACCGACATGGCTCCGAAAAACGCCTCATCGCCTAAATGTGAAACCTCCTCTGGGGCGCCGCCCAGCATGGTGGTCGCTTTGCGCGCGCCGGCCATCGCCTGCTCTGAGTCGTTTTGCACCTCGATTCCGACGGTGGTCTCCAGGGAAAGCGTAGCGGTCTTATATTCCATGTCGGTAGCGGCACCTTCCGCGGAAGTGACCGGGCTACCGAGGATTGCGGCCACCTCCTCACGTGTGAGTACGCCCCGGCCCCGATCCTGAGGGCTTGCTGCGGAGTGTTGCGAAGACTCCTGAGAACGCTCGGTCGCGGTTGGCGACTTACTGCATGCCGTCACGCAAATCATCAGCAGACTCAGGGTGAATGCGGATACTTTCATTGGGTCGCCACTCAAATGTGAAGCTACGGTAGTTACGCCAAAATTGATCACTCTCTTGGGAATACGCGATTGGAGCCCAGTCACTGACATCCCCTCGGAGGGTTCTCGCTGACAGGCGCGTGACCTCCTGGCGTGGCGGAACAAGTTGCCGTGCGTCCGAAATGGGCCCACAGTGGCGCCGCATGCGAGCCAAACTGCCATGGTAGCGGGGTTGTCCGCGGATCCGCTGGAGTCGGCGCAAGCCTCGGAACGCCTGTTTGCAATGGCCTACGAGGAATTGCGCCGCATCGCGCACCAGCAGCGGCGCCGCGTGGGGCAGCCGCCGACCTTGAATACAACGGCTTTGGTGCATGAGGTCTATCTCAAGCTTTCCTCGCGGTCAGGTACGCAAGAGTTCGATCGCGCGCACTTTCTTGCGCTCGCGGCCCGCGCGATGCGTCAGGTCCTGATCGACCATGCGCGCGGTCGGGTGTGCCTCAAACGGGGCGGCCAGGTTGTGTTCACTGAATTGAATGAGAACCACAGTGACAGTTCCGGCGACATGGCGGATATGCTCTCGTTGGACCAGAGCCTCACTGAGCTGACGGAACTGGATGCGCGCGCCGGCCAGGTGGTCGAGCTGTATGTGTTCGGTGGCCTGCGTCTCGAAGAGATAGCCGTACTACAGGGGCTCACCGTGCGTACGGCATACCGCGACTGGCGGCGCGCTCGCGCTTTCCTGGTGCAGCGCCTCGGTTTGATCAATGTAGTGTCGGAATCCTAGACATGGATGCCGAGCGCTGGCGTCGCATCAGCAGTGTGTTCGATCAGGTCTGCGAACGGCCGGCCGCCGAGCGGACCGCGTTACTGGAGCAGTGTTGCGGCCAGGACGAAGAGTTGCGCCGTGAAGTGAACTCGCTGCTGGAAGCAGACGCCGCTGGCAATGCACTGGATGAGCACCTCCCCAAGTTGCGCATTGCCGTGGCCGCGGATTGGGCTCGAGACAGCGAGGCCCCACCCGCAGGCGCGAACATCGGCTGCTGGCGAATACAGCGTGAGCTGGGTCGCGGTGGCATGGGCGTGGTCATGCTGGCGGAACGCATCGACGGGCAGTTCGAGCAACTCGTCGCTCTCAAGCTCATCAAACGCGGCATGGACAGCGAGGCGGTACTCGGCCGATTTTTGCGGGAGCGGCAAATTTTGGCGAGACTATCGCACCCTAACATTGCGCGGCTGCTCGACGGCGGTCTCTCGACCGACGGCCGGCCCTACTTCGTCATGGAGTACGTCGAAGGTGCACCGCTGGTGGACTACTGCACCACTCATTCTCTCGGGCTGCGCGCACGCCTCGACTGTGTTTTGCAGATCTGCGCGGCTTTGCAGTTTGCACACCGGCAACTCGTGGTCCATCTGGACATCAAGCCGTCGAATGTCATCGTGACCCAAGCCGGCGAGGTCAAACTGCTTGATTTCGGGATCGCCAAGCTGCTCGGTGATAGTCCTGCCGCGCTCTCCATGCACACCCATACCCAAGCACAGCGTCCACTCACCATCGGTTATGCCTCACCCGAGCAATTGCTGGGCGATCCGGTCAGTACGGCCACGGACGTCTACGGTATCGGCTGTTTACTGTACGAACTTCTCACGGGTCAGCGCCCCAACAACGACGCGACAAGTCCGGAAGAAGCGCGCCAAGCGCTCACTCGCCGCGAACCGCTCGCACCCAGCAAAGCTGCCGACATTGCTCGTGGGGTGCCAGGTATATCGCCACGCAGACTGCGCGGGGACTTCGACACCATCGTACTCAAGGCACTCAAACGCGAACCGGAGCGGCGTTATCCCACCGTGGAAGCGCTCGCGGAAGACTTGCGCCGCTGCCTTGACGAGCACCCGATCGCCGCCCGGCGTGACACCCTTCTTTACCGCACGAGCAAATTTGTCACGCGAAATCCGGTCGGTGTGGCGCTGGCGGCTTTGGCTCTCGTCGCCCTGCTCGGCACGACCACGTTTGCATTGTCTCAAGCCTCCAGCGCCCGTGCCGAAGCCCTCCGTGCTCGGGCCGTAACCCATTACTTGGTCGACGTGTTCCGCGTTGCGGATCCTAGGGGCACACCCGGCGGCATGAAGCTCACCGCACGCGAGGTGTTGGATGCCGGAGCCAAACAACTACAGGCTCAGTTGGCGCAACAACCGCAACTCGAAGCGTCGTTCTCAGTAGTGCTGGGGACGATCTATGCAGGCTTGGGCGAAAACGATCGGACAATCACGCTGCTGCAGAGAGCACTTGTCCTGCGCCAGGGCGATGAGCGCGATGAGATTTCTCACGCAGACACGCTTGCGCTGTTGGCCCGCGCCCAGTATGAGAAGGGCGACTACCCTGCGGCAACCCGCAGCTCCATGGACGCCAGTGTTGAACATCACGCCCAAGGCAAAAACGAGAGCGCGGTGATTGCACAAGACTTGGCGCTGCAAGGCGAGATCTCACGCCGGCAGGGTGAATTCGCCCAGGGTGAAAGTCTCCTCAGACAGGCGCTGGTCATGTCACGCAAGATCTTGCATGCGCCGGATCCGCAAATTGCCGCACAACTTAACCAACTCGCGGCGCTCTATGGCGACATGGGGCACCTCGAACAAGCGACCGCGCTGACCGAGCAGTCGCTCTCGATGTTTCGGACATTGCACGGGGAGAACCATCTCGATGTGGCGGAGAACCTGGTTAATCTCGGCGTGTTCCGCATGCAGACCGGTCATGTCGCGCAAGCGTTGCCGGCGTTCGATGAGGCAATACAAATTTATCGGCAGTTGCTGCCGAATGATCATCCGCTGCATGCACTTGCATTGGCGAATGAGGCCCGCGCGTTCGATCGCTTGAAACGCTATCGGGAAGCCGACCCGCTGTATCGGGAAGCCTTGGCGATACAGCGGCGTGTGTTGGGCGGGCAGCATCCGGATCTGGCGACGACCTTGAACAATCTTGCGGTACTGCGCATGCACTTGGACGATTTTTCCGCAAGTGCCGAATACAGCCGCGAGGCGCTGGCGATTTGGGAGGCCCAGGGCAAACCCGAACATCCGTTTGCGCTCATTTCCAAGGCACATCTGGCGGTCGCATTGAGGGAATCGGGCGATCTGGTCCAGGCCGAACGCATCAGCCGCGAAGTATTGACCGCGCGCCGCCGCCAGTTCGGCGAGAACAATCGTGCTGTGGCGCTCAGCCTCGATGATCTTGGCATCGTGCTGCGTCTATCGGGACATGCGGATCAAGCGGTCATAGAGCAACAGCTTGCGCAAACGATGCGGCGCGGCTTGAGCGATGTTCCGCCGCTGGAAGCTGCCATTGCGCACGTGCAATATGCGCTCAGCGAATCGGCCACGGGCGATCGCCAAAATGCTCGCGTGGAGATCGATGCCGGTATCGCAGCGCTCACCGCCATGAAAGCGCCGGATTCGGAGCAACTGGCCACGGCCTTTATCGCCAAAGCGCGAATTGAGCTCGCGCAGAACGAGGTCGCCGCAGGGTGTGCGGGGGCGCATCAGGCATTGTCGCTGCGCCCGCTGGATGACCCAAACACCGGTTGGCGTCACGCCGAAGCGCAGAGTGTGTACGCGGAGTGCCTGGCCGCTCGACGGCAGCTCGGGCCCGCGCGCTTTCAGCTACGAGCCGCCCTCGCTACTTTGCAGCATGTACGTGGCGCAGACCACTGGATGACCCGAGGCGTGCGCGCACGCTTAATCTTGCTTTCCAACGGGTGATAGACCAAGAGTGCGCCATACCAACCTGCGCACTCGGCCGGCGTAAATAGTGCTGGCGCGAGCTCAAAACTGTTCACATCAGCCGGCGGGTTGTGACCACGCTTGGCACCAGCCGCTCGCCGGCACCGAGTGGCCTGCAAAGATGACGCAGCCGCCGCTTGCATCGCCCGCCTTACCTTGATACTGAGCGCACGCGCCGCAGTGCTGGCCCGCCTTGAATGTACTGTTTGCCTTCGCATCAACCTTCGAGGCATCGGGCAGGAAACCGAGCGCCTTCGCGGTCGGGTCGCTCGGGTCGAGCGCCGTCAATTGGGCGGCCTGGGCGTGGCCTGCAAGCAATATCAGCGGGAGAGCGCCCGCCCACAGAGCACCCTTCATCAAATCGCGTCTTGAGATGGTGTGTCGCATGTTCCGTTATCTCCTGGGGAATTCCGTGAACACGTAGTCGCGATTCTTCACGATGGTGTGACAGGCGGACCCGCACTTGGCGTCGTTCCCCTGCGGCGGGCTGTCCGACGTGTTACCGGCCCGGAACGTGTCCGTCGCTTCGTCGAACTCGAAAGCGGCGTAGCCCCATCCACCGGCGTCGGCGAACCGTTGGCTGTCCTTCACCATGAAGTCAATATCATGGAGCGGGCCGGCTACCTGCGGCGCGCCGGGATAGGTCGTCTGCGACGTCGCGGTCCAATGGATCTTCGCCATCCTGGCGCCGTCGGGGAACCCCTTGCCGTTGCCGGGAATGCCGGCCTTGAAAGCTTGAATCATCGCGGGATTGCCGAGAATCGCGGCAAGCTTGTCTCCATTGTGGCTCAGGGAAATCAACTCCCACGTCTCGTATCCCTTGAACTCCGAGAACGACAGTCCGCCCGGCACCTTGAGGCTGTACCGATCCTGAGCGGAAATCGCCGCCCCTGTCGTCAGCGCGGCAAACGATACCGCTATAGCGGCCGTCAACAACGTGCTCTTTTGCTTCATCCCCGCAACTCCTGCTTCAGTTGACATCGATGTAGGTAATTGAGCAACGCACGACGCATCCAGTCGATTGCACGAAGGTATCGCCGTCTATGAGCCGGATTCTCCAACGAGGAATCTCTTCCGTAAAGAGGCGACCTCACCAAGGGCACGCTCGAACTATGGCGCATGAACGAGCCCGGGGGCTTCGATTGCCTCGCCTCCCTTCGGCTGACATACCCCATTCGGACGTACCCCACACCCAAAAAGGGCTTCCGGGCAATAGATACCAAGGTGTTATGGCAAGCCCGCGCAAAGGACCCTAGCCTCTCGTACGCAAAAGGCTCCCCCGGGTCTCATCGCTAACGACACATGAAATTCGCGGTCTGTCTCGCACCGATGGCGAGCGCCATTGCTCTGGTGCTTTCGAGTCTTCCGGTTCTCGCAGCCACGCAAGAGCGGACAGACGGCGGCATCCCTGAGGTCGTCGTCACCGCCGAGCGGCGAGACGCAAACATTCAATCAGTGCCGCTCGCCGTCTCGGCCGTTACAGCGGAAGACCTCCGCGCACTAGCCCTGAGCGACACCAACGACATACCGCTGGCAGTTCCTGGCGTTCAGTTCGACCAGATGGGCCTGGGAGCAACACCGTTCATCCGCGGTGTTGGCACCATCAGTGGCACGCTCGGCAACGAATCTTCGGTTGCGATGTACGTGGATGGCGTGTATCTGGCAACCCCGGACGCTGCCATTTTCGAGTTCGATGGCGTTCGTCAGATCGAAGTACTCAAGGGGCCACAGGGAACGCTGTTCGGGCGAAACGCAACTGGCGGTGTCATTCAGGTCGTCACGCGGGAGCCGCAGGCCAAGCCGTCCACCGAAGTGAATCTTCAATACGGCAGCTATGCCACGGTGGGCGGTTCGATCTACACGACTGGCGGCCTCAGCGAATCGACCGCAGCGAGCCTCTCGCTGTTTGGCCGCGATCAGCAGGACGGTTGGGGCAAGAACACAGTGACAGGCGCGGACACCTTCCGCCACCGCGACTACGGCGCTCGCGCGCAGTTTCTCTGGACACCGGACCCGGCCTCGCGCGTGCTGCTCACAGCAAGCCACTTCTACAAGAACGGCGAGGACGGCCTGAGCCATCACTTCGTGCCAGGTTCCGTCGGGCTCGACGGGGTGACGACTTTCAACGGGTATTACAACTCATCGAGCGATCCGCAAGATCGCGCGGACTATCGACACAGCGTGATCAGCGCCCGCGTCGAGCGTGACTTCTCGCCAGCGCGGCTCGTCAGCATCACTTCCTGGCAGTTTCTCAACGGATTCCTCCATCTGGACCAGGATGCAACACCCATCCAGATCGTCGACGCTCAGGTCTCCCAATACGCTCGGACGATAACGCAGGAGCTGCAGCTGCTCTCCCAATCCGACGATCCATTGCAATGGATCACCGGCCTGTACTACTTCAACGATATTTCTGCGTATGACCCGTTCATCCTGAACGGGGCGGCGGTTGCGCCGCTCACTTCAACGCAGATCCTGAGCTCCCAGCACTCGGCATCTTACGCGGCGTTCGGCCAAGCCACAGTGCACCTGGCCTCGCGGCTTCATCTCACGCTTGGTGGCCGGTACACCCGCGACGAACGACGCGTCGATGGAACCACGTTCGGTTTTCTCGGCGCACAGAGCATGAAGCTCGCCGAAGGAAGACAAACCGACGCTTGGGACAAGCCGACGTGGCGCGCGGCTCTCGCCGCAGATATCGGGCGGGATGTTATGGCATTCGTGTCGTGGGATCGCGGATTCAAGAGCGGCCTCTACAACCTGATCACTTACACAGCTCCGCCTGTGAATCCCGAAGTGCTCGACGCGTGGCAGGCAGGCGTCAAATCTTCCTGGCTGGATCGTCGCCTGCAACTCAACGTGTCGGCGTACCGCTATCGATATCAGAACATTCAGCTGGATTCGATCGTGGCGGGCGCCACGGTTTCGCTCAATGCTGCGGCTGCGCGCATGCGCGGACTGGACGCAGATCTCGACTATGCACCCTTCCGTTCGCTGAGTTTCCATGCGGGTGTGGCATTCCTCCACGGACGCTATTCGGACTTCCGAAATGCGCCGATCACCGTGCCGGCTCGCGACGCGTCGGGTCAGCTGCTGGGTGGCAACATAGTGACGTCAGGTGACGCGACAGGCTTTCACACTGTGCGATCCCCCGAACGAACGGCGACGGTGAATGCGCGCTACCGTCTATTCACGTCGCGAGGCGAAGTTGGGTTCAATGCAGGGTACTACCGCAATAGTGGCTTCGCGTGGGACCCTGACAATCGCCTGAAGGAGCCTGCGTTCGGGATACTGAACGCTACAATCGATTGGACCTCTCCCGACGAGCGCGTGCTGGTACGCGGTTCGGGTCGCAACCTCACTGGAACTGAAGTATGTCAGTACGGGCAGGCGCCGGCACTCGGGGACCTCTGCTCGCCGCGCGCACCGCGCACACTCGGCGTCGATGTATCGCTCAAGTTTTGACGCCTTCAACTGGGATCGAAAACGCGAACGTAGCACCGCCGCCACCGCGGCTTTCCGCCCAGATTTTTCCGCGGTGACTTTCAATGATTGAGCGACTCACGGAGAGGCCGATGCCCATTCCGCTTTCCTTCGTGGAATAAAATGTCTGAAACATCCGTTCGGCGTTTTCGGCGTCAAAGCCGACACCACAGTCCCGCACGCTCAAGCGCACGGCGTCGTCACCCTCTTGCCGGGTCTCGATAACCGCGAGGCGCTGTCGAACATCGATGTTGCTCATTGCGTCGGACGCATTCCTCAACAGATTCAAAATGACCTGCTGCAGCTGAACCCGGTCGGCCGTGATCCGCGGAAGATCGGGCGCGAAATGGGTCTGCACCTGCACGCGGCCGCGCTGTAGGTCACTCGACATCAGGGTCAGGACCTCACTGACGGCTTCATTGAGGTCCAGTCCTGGAGCCTTTGCCGTCCGTCCCGAAAACAGGGCACGCAATCGGGAGATGACTTCGGCAGCTCGATTTGAGTCCCGGATCGTGCGCCGTGCCGTCTCGAGTGCGCCTCTGACATTGGGCGGGTCGGCAGTCAGCATCCGCACACACGTGTTCGCGTTGGTCATGATGCCGGCCAGGGGCTGGTTCACCTCGTGTGCGATCGACGCGGTCAGCGTTCCCAGGCTCGTGACGCGTGAGAGATGGGCCAGGTCGGAGCGAACTTTGTCGAGTGCATCCTCTGCCAATCGGCGCCGCGAAACGTCCTGAACCGCGCCGAGGCAGATCGCCCGCCCATCTGCGCCCTGAATCACTTCCGCAAACGCCCGGACATACTTGACGCGGCCGTCGGGCATGAGCAACCGGATCTCATATTCGGGATTGCCGCGGCGGCTCTCGACGTCGGCCCAAGCCGATTCGAGCATCGGCAGATCGTCGGGATGAATTCGGGCCCGCATGGCGACGGCGCTCACCGTGGCGGCATCATCGAATTCATGGATGCGCAGGAACTGTTCGGAGCACGTGATCTTCTCCGTGCCCACCTCCCAGGCGTACGAACCCGTCAGACTGACGCGTTCACCCATCGCCAGATAATATTCCCTTCGGCGCAGCTCATCTTCCGCGAGCTTCCTATCGTGGATGTCGGTGAGCAGCCCGTACCAGCGCACAATTTGTCCCTGCCTGCCGCGATGAGCCTTGCCGCGCACCTGGAACCAGCGGTACATGCCATCGAAACGCCGGATCCGGACCTCGAAGTCGTAGGGTTCCCCGGTAGCGATCGAGTGCGCGAAGACTCCGCCTGCTGCGGAAACGTCATCGGGATACACGATACCGTTCGTCGCCCAGTTCCTCACTTCCTCGATAGGCTGCTGCAGGTAATCCAGGAACTGCCGATTGGCACCTTCCAGCTCACCCTCCGGCGCGAACACACAGATGAATCCTGGAATCGTGTTGATGATGAGCCGGAGGTCGATCTCACTCGCGCGCAGCGCGTCCTCGGCCTGTTTCTTTTCATGGCTGTCGATGAGCAGACCGTACCAGCGGACAATGCGCCCTTGCTCGTCACGGTGAGGTCGGCCGCGGATCTTGAAATACCGGTACTCGCCGTCGAAGCGGCGGATCCTGATCTCGAAGTCATAGGGCTCACCGGTTCGAATCGAGTGCATG
>FTEG01000402.1_pt1 | contig 13228 bp, 8 predicted proteins | sample 1640171 | NCBI WGS metagenome assembly FTEG01 (sample SAMEA3914816, study PRJEB12502) | metagenome | biome: forest; material: soil | place: USA | collected 2011-09-16 | depth 0.3 m | reverse complement strand
TCGAAAAATCGATCGACGGGCCCGACCGGCGCGCCGCTATCCACGATAATGTGCCGGGCCGGTATCTGCAGCACGCCTGCAGTAACGGGCGGGCCCAAAGAGACCGCAAGGCAACCCACGACGAGGATTGTGAGCCATCGCCCCCGAAATCCCGCTGACGCCATCGTTTGATCCCCCAAATCGGGTCCAAAGATAACGCATCAGATCGCCGACCACTATTGCCAAACCAGACCGGAGACATATCGAAATGACATGTCGGCTCCCGAGTTGCCTGGTAAGAAGCTCGGGCCGTTACGGCTTAGGCTCCACCACGACTGACTTCAGGCGCATTACCCGGCTCGGATGATAAACGTAGTCATCACCGGTCTCCCGCCGCAACTCCTCGACCCGGCCGCGCAGATGAGCGGTCAACTCCTCGTAGCCCGGCTTCCCATACAGGTTGTTGTTTTCCTCGGGATCCGCCTGCAGGTCGTAGAGTTCGTACTCCTGCGGCTCGGTGAAGAAGTGAATGTACTTGTAGCGCTCGGTACGGACTCCACGGTGCGGCCGGACATTCTCGAATCCCGGATATTCGTAGTATTCGTACAACCAGTCCTTGCGCCAGTCGGAAAGGGATTGTCCGCGGGCAAGCGGCAGGAAGCTGCGCCCCTGCATGGTATCCGGAGCCTTGATGCCGACGAGATCCAACAGGGTCACCGGCGCATCGATATTCAACACCATCTCATCGCGCACGGTGCCCGCCGCTATCAGCTTGGGATAGCGGATCATCATGGGTATCCGGATGGACGGCTCGTACATCAGCCGCTTATCGTAAAACGTGTGCTCTCCGAGGAAGAACCCGTGATCCGAGCTCAACATGATCGCGGTATCCTCCAATCTGCTTCCCAGTGCATCGAGAACCATGCCGACATGCTCGTCATTGGACTCGACGCCGGCATAGTGATCCTTCACCAGCTCCTCCAGTGAGCGCGGATCATCCAGGAACACCTGTGTGGTACCAATCTTGTTATCCGCTTCGGCGACCGCCCGCGCCTTGCCGGGATAGCCCCTCAGGTCGTCATCGAAGTTGTCAGGCACAGCAATCTTGTCACCGTTGAATCGCTGCAGCATCCGCCGCGGGCGATAGAACGGCGCGTGGGGCGCGTAGAACCAGAGAAACAGGCACAACGGCTTGTCTCCCCGACCTTTTACCCACTCCACCGCCTTGCGTGTCAGCAGATCGTCTACATATTCGTTGTACACGTTCGGCTCGCCGTACTGGCCGTCGCTGCCCTCCACGACCTCCGGCTTCAGATAGTCCGCCTGACCCTTGAATCCAAAGTAGTAGTCCCACTTGTGATCCAACAGGGCACCGCCGACGTGAGATTTTCCAATGAATGCGGTCTCGTAGCCGCGCTCGCGCAGCACGTCGGTCACGAGCTTGAACCGGGCCGGTACCTGGTTGTCATCGTTGGTGGTCGCGCCCGTCGTGTGGGAGTAGGCGCCGGTCAGAAAGCTGGCGCGCGAGGGCAGACACAGGGCGTTGGTGACGAAAGCATTGCGGAATCGCACCCCCTCCCGGGCGATGCGATCCATGTTGGGAGTCCGCAGCAGCGGATTGCCACAGAAGCTGAACTCGTCGTGTCGTAATCCCTCGCCCAGGAAGAAGACGATGTTCGGCGGTCGTGCCTCTTTCGTCTTGAGCGATCGGGCAGACGTGGCCCCCGCCGCCGCTGCGGCCAACAGGCCGCCAAGAACAACGCGCCGGTTCAGCGGACTGTCATTCATTGCACACTCCTTGGCCATCGCGATCCGTCCCGCCTCCGAGCCATCAGAACAATACGCTGACCGTCGCGCCAAAGTATCGGTCCGCATCCTTCGGCACGGTACCCACGAGGCTGTTGGGAAAGACAGTCGCGGACGTCAGGGTCGCGGCACGTCCTATCAACGTCACGTAGTGCTGGTTGAATACGTTATTGACGAACAGCGAAAGCTGGTACTTCGAGTCGCGATCATGCACGCCCACGCTCGCATTGGCGACCGTGAAGGCGTTCTGGACGGTCAGGGGATCCTGCTCGATCGTGAAGTTGTACTTTGACTGGCTCGTGACCTGACCCTGGATGAACCCCCCCAGCGGCAGCCCGGGAATGTCATGATCGAACCGGGCAAGCAGATCACCGCGCCACTTGGATGCCTGTGGCAGCACTCCACCGTGGATGTTCTGGATCGAGCTGGCGGTCGCGCTGGGTTTGTAGCACGTGTTCCAGGGAGCGCCGCTCGTCATCACGGGAGCGCTCGCCTGCGCCGACAGCGGACACTGCAGGCCGTTGATGTCGACGCTCGTCTCCAGGTAGGTCACGCCTCCACTGAAAGTCAGCGAGCTCACCGGGCGCGCCTGGAACTCCCACTCCACGCCCTTGGTATTGGCCGAGCCGGCGTTCGTGGGCGCAAAGAGCACAATCCCGAGGTCCGGATTGCCTCGGTTGGCCTGAACCTGCAGATCCTTGTAGTCGGCGTAGAACACCGCCGTGTTGAATCTCAGCCGGCCATCCCATAGTTCCGTCTTGTAGCCGAACTCCCAGGTCTTCGCGGTCTCCGGTTTGACCGGCTGCTGATTCTCGAACGTGGCGGCGAACTCGGTGTTGTAGCCGGCACCCTTGTAACCGGTGGACCACGTGAGATAGGCCTGCGCATCGCGGCTGAACTCATATTTCAGGCCCACCTTGCCGGTGGCCGCCGTATCCCCGCTGCTGCCGCTACCGGAGGACGCCGTGACGCCCACCAGTGGCAGGTCTCCCGGGACCAGGGGAGTATTCGCCGGCCGGACGCCCCAGTAGCTCACTCTTTCGTGCTGCACGCGCACGCCGCCGAGAGCGGACAGTCCTCCGATGAGTTTCAGGTCACCCTGACCGAAAGCGGCGACATTCTTGTCCTGGTTGTTGGAATGGAACCCGCCCTGGGAGCGGTACAGCGCAACGTTGCAAGGCAACCCATACGCGAGCGGAGCGCCGCCGGGCGCGCAGCCGCCGGTGCGGCGGATGAAGTTGCGGTTGACGTTGAGGTCGAGATAGTAGAGTCCCGCCACGTAGTTGAACCGCCCTCCACCGGGCGAGGTGAAGCGCAGCTCCTGGGAGAACTGGCCGACCCAGAATGGGCCGCCATTGATATCGAACGAGCCGTTGGTCACCGGCAGGTAAAGCGGTGTCGGCGTATTCAGAGAATCGATCGGCTGGTTGTTGTTGAAATCGAATGCCTGGTAGGCGCTGATCGAAGTCAACGTTCCGTAGTCGAGGTTGAGCTCCCCGGTGAGCGCTATTGTGGTCTGTCCGGTGTCCTGCTGCGTCAGCGTATTCTCGCCATCGCGCCGATTGTTGAATCCGGGAGTGATGCCTTCGGCAGCCAGTAGCTGCTGATAGAGGGGATTCTGGGCCTGCAGAACGGTGCTGACACAGCAGTAGCCGTGCATGTTCCGATAGTCACCGGACAGCGTGAAACTGAGCGAGTCGGTGGCCTCCCAAAGGAGCTTGGCGCGTAGGCCGAGGCTATCCGAACCGTTGGTGCGGCGGTCATTCGGCACGTTGTGGATGTTGCCCTCCACATCGTCATAGTAGCCCGTCAGGCGAAAGCGGAGGCTATCCACCACCGGCCCGGAGAGGGTGCCGCGGAACCGATATTCGCCCAGCTCTGCGACGGTGGCCTCCGCACTGCCTTCGAATTCCTTCGAGGGCGCTTTCGTGGTCACGTTGATGAGGCCGGCGATCGCATTCTTGCCGAACAGCGTGCCCTGGGGACCTCTCAGCACCTCTACGCGCTCGACGTCGGCAAGATCCGAGAACCCCTGGGCCGCTCGCGCCAGCACCACGCCGTCAATCACGACTGACACGTCCGGCTCGATACCGGCTCCGAAAACCTGTGTGCCGACGCCGCGAATACGGAAGCTGTTATTGAGAACATGGTTGCCCTGCGTGTACGTCAGGGAAGGCGTCAGGTTGGACAGGCTGTTCGTATCGAATACGTGGGCGTCAGTCAGCGTCTGCCCTGACAGCGCGGTGACCGCAACAGGTGCATCCTGCAAGCGCTCCTTGCGCTTCTCGGCCGTGACGATGATTTCCTCCAGCTGGGGAGGCGGCGCGGGCGCCTGCGAGTCGCCCGCTACCCCCGGGGGACCATCAGACCCAGTCGCTCGCGTATCCGCTTGAGCCAGACGAAATGCTTGCGGGAAGGCTTCCGCCCTCCCTTGCTCACTCGCGGCGTCCCGTGCTTTCACCCGGGCTCCCCGATCTGAAACGGGCGATACGATAGCGATCACCTTGGCATCGACATAGCGATAGCTGAGGCCGGTACCGTTTAGAAGCCGGGAGAGGGCCTCGTCGGCCGACAGCTCTCCCGAGGCGCCATCGGTATGCAGGTCGCGCACTGTGTCGGAGAAATACAGGACTTGCAGCTTCCGATCCTGGGCAAACTGTTTGAGCGCCGGGCCCAGAGACTGCGCCCCGATATGGGTGGGTTGGCGGGCGCTATCGGCGGCCTCCTGGGCCGTAACCCGCCCCATGATGGCCAAGGCAACGAACGCTGCAACTGTCAAATTACGCACGGTGTCCCCCTCTGAGTGGATATCACGGCGCGGTTGCCGCGATACCATGTGCTATGACGGTAGAGCGTTCGGAATGGAAAAGTGGGTATGGTCGTAAGGGACCATACCCACTTTTCGATCCAAAACGCTCTACTGTCAGTGGACACCGCTTACTCGCAAAGCCCCTCACCCCGTGCCGACCTCAGACCGACAGCGCTTTCTCTCCGCCATGGCCACCCAGTACGGGCAGCGGCTGCGACGCTTTCTGTCTCTGCGTCTGCGCAATGTTCATGATGTACCCGATCTGGCACAGGAAGTATTCCTGCGTCTGCTGCGCGTGGATCGGCACGAAACCATCCGAAATCCGGAAGCCTACCTGTTTACCGTGGCCAGCCACGTAATCCATCAACATACCCTGCGCCGCTCCAGCGAGCCGATCTCGGTGGAAATCACGGAAGCCCTGGCGGAGTTGCAGGCGCCGGACAACGATGACCCGACCTGGCGCGCGGAAAGCGCGCAGCGTATCGAAGCCTTCGAGGAAACGATCGGGCAGTTGCCGCCCCGGGTCGCCGCCGCCCTGGTTCTGCAGCGGATCGGGGGCTACACCGTGCAGGAGATAGCCGATCGCCTGGGCGTTTCGCGGGAGACCGCGAAAAAGTACCTGACGCGGGCCGCGCAACACTGCCACAGCCGTCACATGGCGACGGAGTAAGGACGCCCGCCATGACCATGCCTACATCAACCCCACGTCCCCGACGCGAAGTCATTGCAGAGGCCTGCGAGTGGTTCGTGGAATTCCGCGGCGGTGACGAGCTTCACGGCTCGCGGAGCCGCTTCGATGACTGGTTGCGCCAATCGCCCGAGAATATCCAGGCGTATCTCGAAGTGGCCACCGCCTGGTCGGAGTTGCCAACACAGGATCCTCTTGGGCGTATCAATACCGATGCGCTCGTGGAAAGAGCGCGCTCGAGCCGTAGTGACGAGGTCCTCGTACCCTTCTCTTCCGTGCGCCCCAGCGCATCGAGAGCGGACATGGAGGCTGCGCCAAAAGCGATCGCGAAAATCAGACGTGCGCCCAGGGCACTCGCGGCCTGCATCGTGTTGCTTGCGGTCGCCGCCGCCACGGTCACGTGGTTGTACAACGGAGTGACCTACGCAACCGGCATCGGCGAGCAGCGCACGATCCGCCTCTCCGACAGCTCGCTCGTGGATCTCAATGCGTGCTCCATCATCAGAGTCCGCTTCTCCCGCAACATCAGAACGGTGCAACTGCTTGAAGGTCAAGCACTCTTCCATGTAGCGAAAGATACACACAGGCCGTTCATCGTCCGCAGCGATGGCATGACCGTACGCGCCGTGGGAACCGAATTCGACGTGGACCGTAAGCGCACCGGCACAGTCGTGACGGTACTCGAGGGGCGTGTGGCTATTACAGGGAGTGACGGTGAGGGTGATATAAGCCCGAGTTCCCGGCCCGACGCGACCCTGTCCGCGGGCGAGCAGCTCACGGTGACAAAGGCCCCGACAAAGGCCCCCAGGACTTTGCAGCCGCGACTGGCGGATGTCTCGGCTGCGACAGCGTGGACCCAACGCCGCTTCGTATTCGAGGACACGCCGCTTGCGGATGTTGCCGAAGAGTTCAATCGCTACAGCCCGCGTCAGCTCATCATCGAGGATCCCGAGTTGGCCCGTCGGCCGATCAGCGGAATCTACTCCTCGACGAATCCCGCTTCACTGATAGGTTTCTTGAGTGCCCAACCGGAGCTCGAGGTCACCCAGACCGAGCACGAGATCCGGGTCACCCGACGTTGATGACATCCAACACTCCTCGCGACCGCGGCAGCCGTGCCGGCATCCTTTGCTTCTCTCTGCTCTTCCTGGCCGTGTTTCTCCCCGCCTCCGCGCCGGCCGCCACCGACAAAACGGCCGCCCTTGCTCAGCCTGCGCTCGGCATCCGCGCGGCACCGCTGCTGACCGTCGAGGGACTCAAGTTCAAGGATCTCAACCGCAACGGCCAGCTCGATCCTTACGAGGACTGGCGCCTGCCGCCCGCCAGACGCGTCGATGACCTCCTCGGGAGGATGTCGTTGGAGGAAAAAGCCGGCACCCTGATGCACGGCAGTGCGCCAGGCATCGATAGCCCCATTGGGCACTCGAGCAAGGGCTATGACTTCACTGCCCTCTCGAAGCTGATCGGCGCGCGCTACATCACCAGCTTCATCACGCGTCTGTCAGTTTCGCCGCAAACTCTCGCGCGCGAGAATAACCGGATCCAGGAGATCGCGGAATCGACCCGGCTGGGAATTCCCGTCAGTATCAGTACCGACCCGCGCAATCACTTTCAGTCGACCCTGGGAGCGAGCGTGGAGGCGAACGGTTTCTCGCAATGGCCTGAGCTGTTGGGACTGGCGGCGACGGCGGATCCTGACACGGTCAGACGCTTCGCGGACATCGCCCGCCAGGAATATCGCGCCGTAGGCATCCAGATCACGCTCTCACCGCAAGCGGATCTGGCGACCGAGCCCCGCTGGCCGCGTCTCATCGGCACCTTTGGTGAAAATCCTAAGCTCGCCGGGTCGCTCGTTGCGGCCTACGTCGCCGGCTTTCAACATGGCGCACAGGGAGTGGACGCGGAAGGCGTCGCGGCCGTGGTCAAGCATTGGGTGGGCTACGGTGCCGAGGCCAACGAGGGCTTCGATGCTCACAACTACTACGGTCGAAACGCCAGTTTCGCTGGCGGACACTTCCAGGATCACATCGAGCCATTTGAAGGCGCCTTCGCGGAACACGTGGCCGGCGTCATGCCAACCTACGCGATCCTGCACGGTGTGACGTTGAATGGGAATCCGCTCGAGTCCGTCGGCGCAGGATTCAACCGCCAGCTCCTGGCAGAGCTGCTGCGGGGTCGATATCACTTTGACGGCATAGTGCTGTCCGATTGGGCCATCACCAACGACTGCGACACTGCCTGCACGACCGGATCTCCCTCTCAGCAGCCGAAAGACATCGGCATGCCATGGGGCGTTGAAACGCTGACGATGGCGGAGCGCTTCATCAAGGCATTCAATGCCGGCATCGACCAGTTCGGGGGTACCGAAAGATCCGAGTACCTCGTTGACGCCGTGAAGAACGGCCGCATCGAGCGCGCGCGTCTCGACGCATCCGTGCGTCGCATTCTGACGCTCAAATTCCAACTCGGCTTGTTCGAGAATCCGTACGTCAATCCCGGCGAAGCACCCCGGGTCGTCGGGAATCCCGCGTACCTTCAGGCCGCCATGGAAGCACAGCGACGCTCTGTGGTGCTGCTACAGAACGAGCAGGAGCTCCTGCCGCTTACTGGCAACAAAAAGGTCTACCTGTCCGGAATAGATGCCGCGCAGGCCAGCCAACACGGCTGGAGTGTTGTAGACGACCTCGCCAAGGCTGACGTGGCGGTCGTGCGCCTCGCGGCACCTCACGAGGCACTACACCCGAATTACTTTTTCGGCTCGCGACAACACGAAGGCAGCCTGGCCTTCGAGGACGGCAATCCCGAATACGAGCAGTTGAAAAAGATCAGCGCGCAAATACCCACTGTTGCGGTCGTCTTCCTGGACCGCCCCGCCATTCTGACCAACATCCGGGATAAAGCCAGGGCCATCGTGGGCGACTTTGGCGTATCCGACACCGCGCTGCTCGACGTGCTGACCGGTCGGGCCCGTCCGCGGGGTCGACTACCGATCGAGCTTCCCTCTTCCATGGAGGAAGTCAGGCAGCAGAGGCCGGATGCCCCGTCTGACACGAAGCATCCGCTGTACCGGATAGGAACAGGATTGCAATACCCCTGAGAAGGAGGAGTCAGCCCCATGGCACCGTACTCCGAAACACTGCCCGGCGCGCAGGCTCGCCCGCAAGATATGCAGAGCGGCGCGCTATTGCGCAAGGCGCTTCGCGAGCCGCTCCTGCACTTCGTTGCAGCCGGCCTGGCGCTGTTTCTCATCGGAGAGCTTCACGGCGGCCGGACCGACCTCCATCGAATCGTGATCACCCCCCAACGGGAAACACGGCTCGCCAACCAATACGCGCTGCAATTCGGCAGGCAGCCTGACAGCCGAACGCTGCAGAGGCTGGTGGACGCCGACTCCCATGACGAGATCCTGCTGCGCGAGGGCCTTGCGCTCGGACTGGACAAGGACGATGAGATCGTGAGGCGCCGGATCATCCAGAAGATGCAGTTTCTGCTGGAGGACCTGCGGCCGCCCGCAGAGCCGGATGAAGTGCAGCTCGCGGCTTTCTATCACGCACATCCGGATCGTTACACCCTGCCCTCCAGGGCGACCTTCAGTCACATCTACTTCTCGGCAGATTCAGGCGATTCCGCCGCCCGTCACCGGGCGCTGGCCGCGCTTCACCAACTACCCTCCGGCTCAGGACGCGCACCGGAGCTGGGAGATCCCTTCCCGGACCTTTACGATTTCTCCAGCTACGGGCGTGAGCAGATCGAGCGGCTCTTTGGTGCTGGCGAATTCACCGAGGCTGTCTTCTCCGCACCGGTCGAGCACTGGGTCGGTCCATTCAAATCCGCATACGGCCAGCATCTGCTCTACGTTCAATCAAGGGAAGCTGCGCAAGTACGCCCGTTAACTGCAGTGCATGACCAAGTTCGTGCGGACTATCTTCTGGAGGCGCAAGGCCAAGCCAACAAGGAGGCTTTCCGCCAGCTCGCGCGTAAGTACAGCGTCGTCCGCCGCGGTTCGGAGCCCTCGCCCTGATGCGCCTGCTGCGCGTACTCCTGTGGCTGCTCTCGGGCTGCACTCTCGTGTCAGTCGTCTGCGCACATGAAGTGCGCCCCGCCTACCTGGAGATCGTCCAGCCCGCGGCGGACCGATATGACATCACGTGGAAGCAGCCAGCAATGGGCGATCTCGCCCTCCATCTCGTACCTCACCTGTCGAACGGCTGGTTGGAACGCGCGCCGGACCAACAATACGCCGCCAGCGGCTTTCTGATTCGCCAGTGGAGGATCGACTCGACTGAACTCGATCCGCTGGCGGGTCGAACGATCGAAATCGAAGGGCTGGATTACACCCTGACGGACGTCTTCGTACGCGCCCGCCTGGCCAGCGGCGTAGCGCTCGACACCATCATCCGCCCGGAATCGCCACGCCTGGTCCTTTCGGGCGCAGATCACGAGCACTTCACCCTGTTAGCCTACATGCGGTTGGGCATCGAGCACATTCTGAGCGGCCCGGATCACCTGCTGTTCGTGCTGGGGCTCGTCCTGATCGTCCGCAAGCGGACTCTGCTCCTGAAGACCGTGAGCGCATTCACTCTCGCACACAGCATCACCCTCGCCGCCACGATTCTCGGCAAGGTCAATCTGCCGCCGCCGCTGGTGGAGGCCGTTATTTCCCTCTCCATCCTGTTCCTCGCACCCGAGATCCTGCGCGCCCGCACTGGCGCGCACAGCCTCACGATCCGCTATCCCTGGGCCGTTGCTTTTGCGTTCGGCCTGTTCCATGGCATGGGGTTCGCAAGCGGGCTGAAGGCCCTGGGCTTCCAGTCGGGTGACCTGCTGGCACCCCTGGGGTTGTTCAACCTGGGTGTGGAGGTTGGCCAACTCGCCTTCATTGCCGTGGTGCTCGCTATCGGCCGCATCCTCCGAGCAATGCCGGTGTGTGCGTACGCACCGGCACTACGGGTGCCTGCTTACGTCGTGGGAATCGCGGGTGCGTACTGGACCCTTCAATCGGGCGCCGTGTGGTGGGGTCAGTGAATCCGTGCAGAGTTTGAAATCACCGCATCGAAGCAGGGGGCCGATCATGCTGCGTCAACTTACATGCTGGGCGCTGACCGCCATCATCAGCTCAGTCGGAGTGTCCAAGGCAGCGCAATCCATGGCGACGAGCCAACCCGGGTCACCGCAAAGGCCCTCCCAGCTACCGCCACCTCAGCAGCGGCGTGCATTCTTCGGCGACCTGCATCTGCACACCGCGCTGTCGCTGGATGCTTGGGGTTTCGGTACCAAGCTGCTGCCGAACGACGCCTACCGGTTTGGCCGGGGCGAGACCGTCATGGTTCCTGCCGTCCAGGTCGCCGTTGAGCAGGGCAACACGGGCAAACAGGACGTGCCTGCCAGGCGCGCGTGGCCCCTGGATTTCATGGCGGTCACGGACCATTCGGAGAGCCTGGGAACCGCCATACCGCTCGACGATCCCCATAGCGCCTTCGCTCAGAGTGAGCTCGGCAGGAAAATCATCGCGCATCCGTTGGAAGCCTTCCTCCTCAAGATGGGCGCGGCACGTGGCCAGCCCATGCCCGCGGAACTGCACGACCCCGCGGTGATGCGGCAGGCCTGGGAAATGGTGGTCAAGGCCGCTAACGACAACTATCAACCCGGCAAGTTCACGACGTTCATTGCCTACGAGTGGTCTGCACTCCCGCAGGGCCGCAACATCCATCGCAACGTCATTTTCAACGCCGACCATGCGCCGTCCCCATTCACGGCCGATGAGTCGAAGCGTCCCGAGGATCTGTGGAGTTACCTGGAGACTATTCGGGCGCAGGGAATCGACGTCATCGCCATTCCTCACAATGGCAACGCCTCCGGCGGCCTCATGTACGATTGGAACGACAGTGACGGCAAGCCCATCGATGAAGCGTATGCGCAACGCCGCGCGACCAACGAGCCGCTCACCGAAATCGTGCAGATCAAGGGGCAGTCCGAGACGGTCCCGGTACTGTCACCGAACGACGAGTTTGCCAACTTCGAGATCTATGATCACCTGCTCGCCTCCCCACTGGCCAAGAGCGCGGCACCGGGAAGCTACGTCCGCGATGCGCTCGGCCGTGGATTGGTGATCCAGGCGCGAGTCGGCGCCAATCCGTTCAAATACGGAGTCGTCGGCGGCTCTGACATCCACAACGCGCTCAGCGCCAGCCCCGAAAATGCCTCCGCGGGCGGACAGTTCGGTATCGACCCCAGCACCATGTTGCCTCGCGGCGATGAGGCCAGGCGCGCGCTCGGCCTGTTGCCGCCCATTGACGTCCGCTCCGGCAAGGAGCAGCCCGAGGCGAGTGACGACGAACGCAAGGTCATTGTTGAAAGAAGCTCGGCCGGCCTGACCGGCGTCTGGGCTGAACAGAACACCAGGGATTCGATCTTTGCGGCTCTCAAGCGTAAGGAGACTTTCGCGACTTCCGGATCCCGCCTCCGGGTCCGGATGTTCGGCGGCTGGAGCTACGCGCCTGACATCCTGACCACGCATGATTGGGTGGCGCAGGCTTATGCGCGGGGCGTCCCCATGGGGGGCGACCTGCCGGCGAGACCGGCGACCGCCGCTGCGCCGACCTTCATACTGCAGGCCTCGAAAGATCCGCAGGGCGCAAACCTCGAGCGTGTCCAGATCATCAAGATCTGGCTCGAAGGCAGCGGTTACCAGGAAAAGATTTTCGACGTGGCCGTTTCCGGGCAACGGCGAATCGATCCAAAGACCCATCGCGCCGCGCTGGTAGGGAATACCGTCAAGAAGACCGGCAGCTACCGCAACACTATCGGCGTGGGCGTGTTGACCACGGTCTGGCAGGATCCCGAGTTCGATGTGGCCCAGCCGGCCGTGTATTACGCACGGGTGTTGGAGATTCCCACACCCCGGTGGAGCACGCTGCTCGCCGTCAAAAACAAGTTGCCGATGTCTCCCTACGAGCCTGCCAGCATTCAGGAGCGTGCGTGGTCATCCCCGATCTGGTACACCCCGGCCTCGAAATGAGTGCGCCCGCTTGCAACTTCCCGGGGATCCGTGCAGCGCGCCCAGATTGGCGCAGTAAAAAATTACCGATTATTCTCAGTAGACTCGATTCTCTCTTCACGCCGCTGCCGCCGTTGATCGAGATCGAGCGGCATTTCGCGGAAGAGGCTTGGCCCTCTCTCGAGGGCCGCAATCCAGCGAGTATCGCGCTCGCGGTACGCCGCGTGCGCGGTGGCAATGTGCGTCGCATGACCCTTCCATTCGAAGAGGCGCTGCAGCAAGCGATCTGGGACCTTTTCGCCCAGCAGATGGATCAGCCGCTATGGCGGCTCCTCTGGGTTGAAGACCCGGTGCCGAGAAATGACATTGACGGCTTGCGCACGCTACGACGTCTCGGGCTTTATACGGGCAGATCTGGAACTCTCCCGGTCCACGTACCAGTTTCGGTCCCTGATCGAGCGCGCCGGCGCGCGTGCCCTCGCGGAGTCGGGAGACGCAGTCGAGATGCCGCAAATACCGGAAACCACCGCGCCCGGGCAACCAGGGTCGTACCGGCCCGTCCCGACCATCACTATCCCCAAGCGAGCTCCAAAGGGCCCCGTTCACGGACCGCATCGCATGGCCCGAAGCTCATCTCGTATTCCGCCAGAGCGAGCATGATTGAGATCGGCGAGTCACGGGGTTTCGTATTTTCGGCAGGCGCCGCAACTCTACCCCACCCGGCTGACCCAACTCGCAAACACGGCCGCCCAATATTCCAACGGTGTGTTCGGATGACCGACCCCAAACCCATGACCGCCCTCCTGAAACAGGTGGGCCTCCACCGGCCGCTTCGCTTCTCGCATGGCGTTCATCAGACGCAGGCTATTTTCAATCGGCACGGCTCCATCGTCGAAGGAATGCACCATGAATATCGGCGGAGTGGCTGCATCCACGTGATGCTCGGCGG
>FTEG01000439.1_pt1 | contig 13443 bp, 5 predicted proteins | sample 1640171 | NCBI WGS metagenome assembly FTEG01 (sample SAMEA3914816, study PRJEB12502) | metagenome | biome: forest; material: soil | place: USA | collected 2011-09-16 | depth 0.3 m | reverse complement strand
CCCAACAACGGCCTGTATGATCTGAAGGACTACATCTACAACGCCATTCCGGGCATCGCGAACCCGTCCCAGACCGCCGCATATACCGTGCACCCCCAAAGCGACGTCATGGTGATGATCAACAAGCCGATTCCGGCGGCCGGCCTGCCCGAAGTCCTGGGAACCAACGAGCAGGTGGTGCGAGGCCAGTACACCAGCCCGGTCAACGTCTCACCGCTGCAACTCGATAATCCGGCCAGCGAGGTCGCCTGGTTCTTCCAGGTCGATGCGAATGGCAACCCGGTCGCACCCATCCTCGACGATCAGCAGTTGGCTTCGCCGCGGACGAAATACGATCTCTATATCCGCAACAACCGCATCATCATGTACGTCAACGGGCAGGCACGGCTGTGCAACGATTTCACCACGCCCACGACCACCTTGAACATCGCCGATGCCGCGGTCGGCTTCCATGATGTGTTGTATCACTCGTCGGCCGAATTCGCGGAGCGCTTCGTCGATCCGGATCGCGGCGGGGCCTACCACTACCGTTACAACTCACCGTGGATCGACAAGCGCACGTGGGACAACATCGGCTTCGAGGAGAATGTCGCCGCGCCGGGTGACTTCAACCCGGCCACCTGCTACGTGCACACCAGCATGGGCGCGGAGAATAATGAGCCCTAACGCCAAGGCGCTCACCCTTGTCTTGGCACTGACAGTCGGTTCGGCGGGCGCGACGGGAGCGGTGGCGGCGAGCCACGCCGCGGCCGTCTGCCCGGCGCATCTCGCCTTCCTGCAATCCAACTGCGGCGAATGGCTGGCCCACGTCCTGCCGGAAACGCCGCCGCCCTCCCGGGGGAATGCCGTTGCGGACGACCAGGAGGCCGCCGCCCTGGGGATGCGGATATTCTACGACAATCGCTTTTCCAAGCCGGGCAGCGGCGTGGCCTGCGTGAATTGCCACGACCCCGAGCACGCATTCGCCGAGAAGAAACCCCGATCCAACACCATCAGGGAAGCGGCCAGAAACGCCCCGGACCTCATCGACGCGGCGTGGTACTCGCGCGCCCACTTCTGGGACGGCAAAGTCGACAATCTCTGGTCGGCACCGTTGTTTACATTCGAGCAGCCCGATGAGATGGGCTCGAGCCGGTTAGGCGTGGTCCACGCGGCGGTCATTTACAGGATCCGCTACGAGAAGGTATTCGGCCCCATGCCCGACCTGAGCGACCCGCAACGATTTCCCGGGGAGGGAAAGCCGGGCACGCCGCAATTCGACGCCATGTCCAAGCCGGACAAGGAAGTGGTCAATCGGGTGTACGCCAATGTCGGCAAGGCGCTGGAGGCCTACATTCGCAAGCTGGCGGCCGGCCGAGCGCCATTCGATGACTTCATCAACGGAGCGAGGCCGCTCAGCGACGGCGCGCAGCGTGGCATGGTAGCGTTCACGCGTCACGGGTGTAACAACTGCCATTCCGGGCCAACTTTCAGTGACGAAAGATTTCACGATCTCGGCTACCCAACAACACCGGGCCGGGAGAAGGATGCGGCGCGCGCGGGCGGCCTCGCCTTCGCAAGCCATTGGGCATTCACCGCGACGAGCGAATTCGCCGACCCGGCCGGGGGCGAGCCCGAGAAGGTCGCCAACGCCGCCGGTGATCGTAAGGGATTTCGAACACCGAGCCTGCGGAACGTGGACCTCACGTACCCTTACGGGCACGACGGAGCGTTCAATTCACTCGAGAGTGTCATCGATGCGCATGCGCGCGTTCTGCCCAGGGGCCCGGCGCCCGACGCACAGAACAAACATGACATCATTGAATTTCTACACACGCTCACGGGCAGGCCACCGCAGCGTCCCTGGAACTACTGGCCCGGCGGCTGACGGGCCCGCGGGGAACGGCGGGTCGCGGTATTGGGGTGCAAACGAGCAGATTGCGGGCGACTCGGGTAGAGTTTAAATTCTCTTGGGGGCGGGTACGGCGCAAGGGCAGTGACCCGCGCCACCAGCCGGATGACACGAACTCATAGCTAAAGTCACCGGCACCTCAATCCGCCCCAGGGGGGCGTTTCGCGAGAATACGTGCGATGTTCGAACACCACCCCGGCCTAGTCTCGTTTCGCGTCCTCGTGATTGCAGTGTGCCTCGCACTCCTCAACGGCTGTGGCCTACCGCACAACTCCAACCCGGCGGCTCCCGTGCCGACGAGTCTCGCGGCAACCGCCGGTGACACGGTGGTAACCCTGACTTGGGCGGCCAGCAGCGGCGCGACGGGCTATAACGTGAAACGTGCGACCAAGAGCGGCGGACCGTACACGCAAATGGCCGCGCCCACCTCGCCCGGGTATACGGATTCCTCGGTCACCAATGGCACGACGTATTATTACGCGGTATCGGCCATGAACGGTGCTGGCGAGAGCGCGAATTCCGCGGAGGTGGCCGCGACACCGAAGGGTCCGAGCGCCCCACCGGCACCTCCGACCAATCTCGTCGCAACCCCCGGTGACACCGTGGTAACCCTGACTTGGACGGCCAGTAGCGGGGCGACGAGCTATTATGTCAAGCGCTCCACCACTAACGGCGGGCCCTACACCCAGATCGCGGCGCCCACCTCGCCCACCTATACCGACACCGGGGTCACCGATGGGACGACTTATTACTACGTCGTCTCGGCGCTCAATTCCTTCGGTGAAAGCGCGAACTCGGCGCAGGTGAGCGCAATTCCCTCGGTTCCCCCTCCGACGACTTTCGGGACCTGGATCAATGTCACGCCCACGGGAGTGGATCTCACCAATGCGTTGTGTGGGAATTTTGGTGCCGTTACCGTTCAGGCAGACCCCGCGCACCCCGGTACTCTTTATACCGAGTTCAACTGCCAGGGGGTCTGGAAATCCGCGGACTATGGCGTTACCTGGACTGGGCCCATCAACACAGGCACCAATGCTGTTGCGGTCGGCGATTGCGGCGGCGGAATCACGATTTCACCGTACAGTACGGCAACGGTGCCTACCGTCTTTGAAGCCTGCCTGCGAGGCACTGGCGAAGGCTTCTGGAAGTCCCTCGATGGCGGGGTGAATTGGACTTCCTATTTCGTCGCTCCCAGCGGCGCGAGCCGCCAGGATTACTTTCCCCCTGTCGTCGACCCCTATGACGAGAACCATCTCCTGATGGTGGGTCACGAACAGGATGTCATCGTCGAGAGCGCTGACGGGGGTCAGACCTGGACCAGCATCCCGCTCGCCGACGGCATGAAACAAAATAGCCCCACGTTCGTCGCCTCAGGCGCACTCGTGTTCATCAATACCGGTAATGCCGCCACCACACGGGGGAATTGGCTGTGGATGGGCCAACAGAGCGGCGGGCTTTTCGGGACCTGGCGCACATCCAATAGTGGCGCAGCGTGGGCGCAAGTGGACAAGAACGAGCATGGCTATGTTCCGCAACTCTATCAGCCCGACAACAACGGCGTCGTTTACATGGCCGGAGCTTATTCTGCTCTCGGCTCGGGTGTTTTGCGCAGCACCGACTACGGAGAAACATGGGCTCACGTCGGACTGACCAACATTGAGGCAACGGTTTTCGGTACATCGAAAAACGTCTACGGGATGTATGGGTTTGCGGTGGGCCCGGGTGGCAACGCCGCTCCGGCCTTCGAGGTTGGATCCCAGCCGGGCAACGGCACCTGGGTGGCGCCAGGCACTCCTGCCGGCTTGACCCAAGGTCCGGCACAAGTTGCCGTCGTCAACGACGGCACTCACAACATCTTCGTCGGCGCGATGTTCAACAGCGGTGTGTGGCGGTACGTCGAGCCCTGATCAGTTTACGGCGTACGTCCAACTCCGGATCGTCTGGGTGGCCGTGTACCCACCAGTGCCGCCGGTGAAGCCGACGTAGGCCGTGTTGCCACCTACCGTGGCCGGAATGTTGATCGCGGTCGAGGTGGTGAAGCTGGCGGTCGTCACCTGATCCGTGATCGTCAGAGTCAGCGTCGTGCCGTCGTACACAAGGTGCGCGCTCATCGTGTCCCCGCTTTGCAGGTTCACGCCCGAGCTCGTCATGTCCACCGCCGGTACCGTCGGAGTGGCTCCGTTGGTGTAGAAGCCGGTCGAGTCCGAGCCCTCCCCGGCACTGTTGAACAGATCAAACTTCACCGCCACGCTGGTGCCGATCCCGCCATACCCCAGCGAGCTGCCCGCGGTCCCCAGCGCTGTCAGACCCGCGTTTTGGATAGTGAACGTCAGGCCATCCGCCGTCATCCCGGCCGGGCCGCTCAGTTGGCAGGTAAAGTCGGTGGTGAATTTCTGCACGTTCACCGGCGTGGAGTACCAGGCCGAGCGGCTCTCCAACTGGCCGCCATCGGTCACCACCAGCGCGCCGCTCGTGACTGCCGCGCCGCCATTGAAGCTCAGGCCTGTGGCGGTGAACCCGCTCGGATAGTTCACTGCCGGTGTGGTACCGCCGCTGATGACGTAGGCCGCGGTGCCGACCGCGCTGTTGGTATAGCCGCTCGCCACGGCGATCGCTTTCACGGTCTCGGACGCGTTGACTCCAATCGGGCCGGAGTACACCAGCGAGGCGGTCGTGGGGGTGGATCCATCGAGTGTGTAGTAAATCGTGGCCCCGGCGGTTGTATCGCTCAACGTGACACTCTGTGTCGTGCTGTAGGTTCCCGCCGCGGGCGTGAATGTGGGGGTCGCAGCCGTGGGTTGCGTGATCGTGATGGTGTAGGTCGCACTTGCCACCGCGCTGGCCGTGTAGCCGGCCGCGGTCGCTATTGCTTTGATCGTCTGCGTCGCGTTCACCGCGATCGGTCCGGAGTACACCGTGGAAGCCGTGGTGGGCGTCGTCCCGTTGGTGGTGTAGTAGATCGTCGCCCCAGCGGTCGTATCACTCAATGTGACACTCTGCGCCGCGGTGTAACTGCCTGCCGCCGGCGTGAATGTCGGGGTCGCAGCCGTGGGCTGCGTGATGGTGATGGTGTACGCCGCACTCGCCACCGCGCTTGCCGTGAAGCCGCTCGCCGTTGCCATCGCCTTGATCGTCTGTGTCGCGTTCACCGCGATCGGGCCAGAGTAGATCGTCGAGGCGGTCGTGGGTGTTGAGCCGTCAGTCGTGTAATAAATCGTCGACCCAGCGGTCGTGTCGCTCAGCGTGACGCTCTGCGCTGCGGTGTAACTCCCCGCTGCCGGCGTGAACGTCGGGGTCGCGGCCGCCGTCGTGCCGGTGCCGGCGGAGCTCGAGTATGTCCAGCTCAGGATCTTCTGGGTGGCCGTGTACCCACCGGTTCCGCCGGTGAAGCCTACATAGGCCGTGTTGCCACCTACCGTGGCCGGAATGTTGATCACAGTGGAGGTAGTGAAGCTGGCGGTCGTCACCTGATCCGTGATCGTCAGAGTCAGCGTCGTGCCGTCGTACACCAGGTGCGCGGCCATCGTGTCCCCGCTTTGCAGGTTCACGCCCGAGCTCGTCATATTCACCGCTGGTAGCGTCGGGGTGGCTCCGTTGGTGTAGAAGCCGGTCGAGTCAGAACCCTCCCCGGCACTGTTGAACAGATCAAACTTCACCGCCACACTGGTGCCGATCCCGCCATAGCCCAGCGAGCTGCCGCTGGCTCCCAGGGCCGTGAGTCCCACGTTCTGGATTGCGAACGTCAGACCGTCCGCCGTCATCCCGGCGGGGCCCGTCAGTTGGAAGGTGAAGTCGGTGGTGAAGGTCTGTACGTTCACCGGCGTCGAGTACCAGGCCGAGCGGCTCTCCAACTGGCCGCCATCGGTCACCACCAGCGCGCCGCTGGTGACTGCCGCGCCGCCATTGAAGCTCAGGCCAGCGGCGGTGAATCCGCTCGGATAGCTCACACCTGAGGTCGTGCCGCTGCCGATGACATAGGACGCGCTGCCCACCGCACTGGGCGAAAAGCCGCTCGCCACCGCGATCGCTTTCAAGGTCTCCGAAGCACTGACCGAGATCGGGTTTGAGTACACCAACGAGGCGGTCGTCGGGGTGGACCCGTCAGTCGTGTAATAGAGGGTCGACCCCATGGTCGTATCACTGAGCGAGACACTCTGTGTCGCGCTGTAGGTCCCCCCAGGTGGCGTGAATATTGGGGTCTGTGCCGGGGGCAATGTAGAAGTAATGGTGTACGTGGCACTCGCCACCGCGCTCGACGAAAAGCCGGTCGCGGTCGCCAGCGCCTTGATCGTCTCCGTCGCATTCACCGCAATCGGCCCGGTGTACACCGTAGAGGCGGTGGTGGGAGTCGTGCCGTTGGTGGTGTAGTAGATCGTGGCCCCGGCGGTCGTATCGCTCAGCGTGACACTCTGCGCCGCGTTGTAGCTTCCCGCCGCAGGAGTAAACGTCGGGGTCGCGGCCGCGGGCTGCGTAGTAGTAATGGTGTACGTGGCACTCGCGACGGCGCTCGCCGCGTAGCCGCTCGCGGCCGTCATCGCCTTTATCGTCTGCGTCGCGCTCACCGTGATCGGCCCGGTGTACACCGTGGAGGCTGTGGTGGGAGTCGCCCCGTTGGTGGTGTAGTAGATGGTCGACCCGGCGGTCGTATCGCTCAGCGTGACACTCTGCGCCGCGTTGTAGCTCCCCGCCGCAGGAGCGAATGTGGGAGTCGCGGCTACCGCCTGCGTGTAGGTTGCCGAAGCTTGTGAACTGGCCAGCAGACCCGGCGACGTCGCGATCGCGTTGATGGTCTTGGTCGATGTGACCGTTATGGGCCCACCGTAAAGGTTGGACGAGGTGGTCGCCGACGATCCGTCGGTCGTGTAGTAGATGGTGCTGTTGGGCGTCGCGTCAACAATGCTTACGCTCAGTGGGCCGACGAAGGATTCGGAGCCGGGGCTGAAGGACGGCATCGCGGTCTGCGTAGCACCGCTCAGCAAACCATAGACGTCAAGTTGGTTGGCGGTGCCCACGTAGACTTTGCCGTTGACGATCGTGGGCACCGTAAACTTCACGGACGGTCCGGCGCCGTCCCGCGCCGCGTTGGTGGTACTGGAATAAAGGGTGGTCGCCACATTGCTGGCGTTGTGTGCCGCCAGGATCGCCGGCCCCTTGTCAGCATAGGCCGACGCATCGATCGTCCAGGCGATCCCTTGCGTATTGCCATTTGCGGAAATCGAGGGAATCGCGCCGGGAAACTCGTACGTCTCCACCGACGCCGTGGGCGCCGGTATGGTGAGCAGCCCGTTCACCAGCGGGAAAGCCTTCAGGTGGTCCCCCTGCCCGGCGTAATACACCGTACCGTTCCAGTAGGCCGGCGAGCTCCATAGCGGCGGAACGGCGTTGGTCGAGGACTGCACCACCGTGTCCGTCGTGTGGTATCCGCCAAGGTTATCCCGGTCCAGCAGATAGAGCGTGCCACTCTTGCCGGTCTGGACCAACAGATGCGGATGGGATCCGGTGGTCTGGGTCGGAAGAATCATCAACCCGCCGGCGGCCACATCGGTGTCTTGAGCCTCAAAAAGGGCCTGCGCACTGGGTGTGAACGAATCGACGACCGTCGGCACGCCGTTACCAAGGTCCAGGTCCAGAACGCTGTCGCTATAGTTCATCGTGCGGTCATACGGCGCGGCGGCGTTGAATCCCCCGTTGCCGGTTGGCGCGAACATCCGTCCAAAGGGATGGCCGACAGGATCCAGTTGATCAGCAGCGAGTCCCGTCCCGGACATCCAGATGCCGCCGCCGTTATTGTTGGGCGTAGCGCAAAAGACACCGGTCTGATGCAGCGTTGTGGCGTTGTAGGCGAGCACCCACCCGTGCCAGGGGTTCGTATCCACGTGAGCTGCAAACCCGACGTAAACCACGCCATTCAGCAGCAGCAGTCCTGGGCGCTGGTTCTCACGGCCCGGGAGCGGCAGGAAAGGCACGGTCCCTCCCGAAGATCCGCTGCCCGTTCCAGGCACGCTCGCGTCGAGGTTCACCGGGCCGCCGAACTTTTCCGCACCGGTCGTGACATCAAGCGCGTGCAGACGCTCGAACTCCGTTCCCCCCGCGATCGTCTTACTCACCACGTACAGCGTGCCCGAGGCCGGATCGATCACCGGCGTTCCGGTGATGCCAATCTCAGGATTGATGTCGTTGTTGCCCGCCTCCGGGGTTTCTCCGGGTGTCGCCCCATGAGCGGTCGAGAACATCGAGGCCTGCCACAGCGGGCTCGAGTTGGTGCCACTCGTGTTGTCCGCGTCAAAGGCGTAGACCGAGTCGTGCTCCGTAAAGGCGAATACGACGTTGTGCACCCCACCGTTGATCGTCACGCCCGAGAGGTATAGCGGCTGCGCATACATGTAGCCGTCGACCGCCTGCGCAAACAGCTTGCCAAATTGCGTGGCGTTCACGTTCGCAGGCGTGAGAATGGTCTCGCTGAGATTCTGTCCCGTGCGGGCGATATCGTTGCGCGCAGTGGTCACATTGACCTGCGCACGGCCGATGGTCGAGGCGCACAGCCCGAGAACGAGCGCGCCAACGGATCTCAAGATCGGCGCGAACACGCCGGTGCGGCGGTCCCGCATTGGAAGTCTCCCCAGAAAGCCTTCCCTCAGCTTAAAGTTTTATTGTTGCTGCTTGACGGCGACTGTACCGGAGTCGCTCCGGGATGTCACACGACGGATATTACGATTTACATGAATTTTACGCGCGCTCCACACTTGACATAAAACAAGCACAACTGGAGTGCAGTTCCCTTGAAATCCAGCCCAACCTGGTGCAGGCGGTGGCGGTCGGGCGCGCCGGGCGTCAGTTGACGGGAACTTCGGGCTGCGCCGCGAGCAGCCGCAGATCGTGCACCAGATCCTCGATTTTCGATTGAGTCGAACCGACAACTCGCAGCCGGCCCCGAGCATCCAACAGAAACAGTCCGGTTGAGTGATCGATCGCCTCGCGACCGGCGCGTGTGATGCGGGCGTGTTGCACGAAGAAGGCCGCGGCGGCGCTGTTCACCGCCGCGCTGCTGCCGGTCAGCCCGATGAAGCGCGGATCGAACGCCCGCACATACGTCTTGAGCGCCTGTGGTGAATCGTGCTCCGGATCCAAGGTGACGAACAACACCGTGACCGGTCGGCGCGTCGGCTCGAGTTGTTTCATTACGCTGGCAAGCTTGAGCAGGGCAGTCGGACATTCGTCGGGGCAGGAGAGGAACCCAAAATAGACCACGAGGACCGAGCCCGCGAAGCTCTCCAGTGTGCGCGGATGTCCATCGGCGTCCTGAAGGTCGAACCGCGGTGTTGCTACTTCGTGCGGCCACGGCGCGAGCCTGAAGGCGGGCTGTCCTGCGCAGGCTACCCCGTTACACGCGAGCGCCATCGTGAGAAACAGGCTGATGCCTCGTGCACGGAGCGCCCCATTATAGCGCACGGCCGCATTCTCAGCGTGCACAGGTCTGACCCAGGGCTTGCAGCGAAGTGACGTTGAGACGGGTGCCGTTGGGATCCTTGATGAGAGCGCCCTTCACGGCCACCCGCTGGCCCACGTGTCCGGCAAGGTTGAAAGGGCTCTCGCCGATCAAACGCAACGACTGGTCGCCGCCAGTCAGCTTGGCGAGCGCCGCACGCTCGGTGCTGGAAGTTGACTGCACCGTCGTGCTCTCTATATCTCCGATTCGGTTCAGCTGCCAGCCACCAGCGGCTTCCCGGGCCAGACAGCCGGCCGTGGCCACGAGCCGCACCTCCTGCAGCGGGCGTTCCCGTCGCGCCAGCGCGTATTCCAGGATCGGACTGAACATCTCATCCCATGTCTGGTTCTGGTCGCGAAAGAGCACCGTCTTGTCCGGGCCGCACCGATGGGACGGGTCCTCAGCGGCAGCGGCCACCAGGTGCGCATTGTGGTCGGAGTTATCGTATTCGCCCGTGATCACGAGCTTACTGCCGGCAGGCAGCTGCAAGGGCTCCTTCAGCTCATAGCGCAGTTGCCAATGAAAATCGTACTGCGGCACGCTGAGCAAGGTCTGTTCGCGTCCATCCGGCATGAACACGGTGTAGCGAAAGCGCTTGGCGCGCAGATGGGCGTGAGGCTGCAACGCGTACACGGTCATCGGAACGAGCAGCGCCGTCACGCCGATGAGCTCGTAGTGCGCTTCCCCAGGCGAAATGGGCGGTATCGCGACGTCTGTTCCTTCGGCCTTGGTGCCGGGATCGTCGGTGAGCAGCTCCCGCTGGTTGGCGATAATGGTGCGGCCTGGCATCGGTGCGCGATAGAGCTGCTGCGCAGGAGGGCTCGAGGCGAACCACAGGCCCAGATTGGACTGGTCGGTCTCCGGCTTCCCGGTCGTCGTGTAGTGGATGTTGAAATTGATGTACTGCTGCGGTCCCGCCCGGAGCAGCTTGCCCGCATGGGCGCCGAAGGACTCGAAGGTTGTCCCCGGTGTGTACACTGACAGCATGTCGTAGACGGTCGGGTCGGAAGCGTCCTTGATGGAAGGTTGTGGACGCGTCAGGGAACCGTTCGGCATTCCGAGCTGACGTGCCACGGTATCCAGTTGAGCCATATTTTCCGGAGTAACGCCGTCTGCAAGAGTAACCTCGGTGATACCCATGTGGTGAACGACAGCGGCATTGCCGGGCAGAGCCTGCAGTCCGACGATCCATCGATCCTGCGGCACGGTCACCTTGATCAGCAGGCGAACGTAAGGAAGCTCACCGTTAGCGGGGAGCTTGACACGAGGAAGACCAACGATCACGTCGGGTTGAAGCCCCTGCGGGTGGGCCCAGCCCTTCGCCAAAGCAGGCCAGTGCGGATCGCTGCCTTGGCCCCGAGGCGCTCCGCCGTCGATCCACGCCAGCAGCGTGTTGATCTCCGCCGCGGAAAGCCTGGCGTCATTGCGAAAAGCAACACTCCGTTCGGGATCCGCATACCAAGGTGGCATCTTGCGGCTCGCGATCTGATCGCGCAGTGCGGCGGCAGCCGTTCGGGCGGCGTCGTAAGAGGTCAGAGGCAGGCGGGGCATGCTGCCGCCTTCGCTGTGGCAGTTGACGCAGTGTCGGGCGAGGATCGGGGCGACTTCGGCGTTGAACGTCGGATGCGTGACGTCCTCCGAGGCCAGCGCGGAACCGAGCGGCAAGGCGGCCGCTACGGCGGCGATGCGGACAAGTCCAGGGAGCACGTCGGGTATGATAATTGATAGGGCTCGCATCCGCCTCGGAATCTCGTGATGCGGGGAACAAGGACCCAATTCACAGATCGGCCCATCGGAGGCGAGAGCCGGTAGTCATCGTCAGCATCTCGCACGCCCTGCCTTGTTCGCGTTTCGCGACATGTTTGGCGTCCAGTGGTGGTGCCTTATCATCGGCTTTGGTCGCAGTCTCGTGGCCAAGGAGTATGTGAGAATGCTTGAAGCCCGCCCCAACCTGTCCGCAGTCCGCGACGTCATAGTAGTGATCTGCCTGACACTGCTTGTTGGCTGCAAAGGGGTGGACGAGACCGTAAATCCCGCCACAGGAGTGCCAACGGACACGGTGCCGCCCGCAATTCCGCTGACACCGGCGAATCTCACGGCAACCGCCGGTAACGCACAGGCGAGCCTGACCTGGTCCGCGAGCAGCAATGCGACGAGCTACAATGTCAAGCGCTCTACCACGAGCGGCGGACCCTACACGCAACTCGCGGCTGACACATCGCCCTCCTACACCGACTCGGCGGTGAGCAACGGCGTTACCTATTTCTATGTCGTTAGCGCGGTTGATTCCGCGGGCGAGAGCGCCGATTCGGCGGCGGTCTCGGTGACTCCCGACCCAGCCATCACGACCCCAGCCGTACCCACGGGCCTTACCGCGATGGCTGGCAATACGCAGGCAAGCCTCGCCTGGTCCGCCAGCAGCGGGGCGACCGGCTATCACGTGAAGCGCGCCACGACCAGCGGTGGCCCCTACACGCAGGTCGCCGCACCCACCGCGACTTCGTATACCGATACCGCGCTCACCAACGGCACGACCTACTACTATGTCGTGTCGGCCGTCGATTCGGCCGGTGAGAGTGCCAACTCCGCACAAGTCAACGCGAAGCCCGTCGCGCCCGCAGTGACTCCGGCGACGCCGACCAACCTTTCGGCAACTGCCGGCAATGCACAGGCGAGCCTGACCTGGTCCGCCAGCACTGGCGCAACCACGTACAATGTGAAGCGCGCCACGACCAGCGGTGGCCCCTACGCACAGGTTGCCGCACCCACCACGACTTCGTATACCAATACTTCGCTCACCAACGGCACGACCTATTACTACGTCGTCTCAGCCGTCGACTCGGCTGGTGAGAGCGCCAACTCCGCACAGGTCAGCGCGAAGCCCGTCGCGCCCGTCACACCCATCGTGATTCCGGCGACGCCCACCGGCCTCGCGGCGACCGCCGGGAATGCGCAGGCGAGTCTCGCCTGGTCCGCCAGCAGTGGCGCAACCAGCTACCACGTGAAACGCGCCACGACCACCGGCGGACCCTACACACAGATCGCCGCGCCGACCTCGACCTCCTATACCGATACCTCGCTCACCAACGGGACGACCTACTACTATGTCGTCTCGGCCCTCAACTCGGCCGGTGAGAGTGCTAACTCCACACAGGCCAGCGCGACGCCTAGCGTCCCGGTCACGCCTCCTCCTCCCACGACTTCCGGGACCTGGATCAATGTGACGCCCGCGGGCGTGGATCTCACCAATAACCTGACCTGTGGGAACTTTGGAGTTGAAACGGTTCAGGCAGACCCCGCGCATCCCTCGAATCTGTATGCCATGTTTCACTGCCAGGGCATCTGGAAATCAACGGACTATGGCGCCACCTGGTCCGGGCCCATCAACACAGGCACCAACGGTGCGGCGACACGCGATTGCGCTGGCGGAATCACCATCCCGCCCGGCAGCACGGCCAGTGTCCCTACTATTTACGAAGCGTGCATTCGCGGCACCGGCCTGGGCTTCTGGAAATCCGTCGATGGCGGTGTGAACTGGACGACTTATTTCGTCGCTCCCAGCGGCACGAGCCGCCAGGACTACTATCCTCCTGTCGTCGATCCCTATGACCCGAACCATCTCGTCATGGCCGGTCACGAGATGGACTATCTCGTCGAGAGCGTCGATGGGGGTGCGACCTGGTCCAACGTGCCTCTCAACAGCGGAATGTTGGAGAATGGCGGCACGGGCGAGGTCTTTTTCATCGATACTGGAAGTGCCGCCACCACCCGTGGGACGTGGCTGTGGCTCGCTCAGACCAGCGGTGGAATTTACGGCACGTGGCGCACGTCAAACAGTGGCGCGGCGTGGGTGCAAGTGGATAAGAACGAACATCCGCATGGCGCCGGGCAGATCTATCAGCCCGATAGCAGCGGCAGCGTTTACATGGCGGGAGCGTATTCGACTTTGGGTTGGGGCGTGCTGAGAAGCGTCGACTACGGAGTCACCTGGACTCACGTCGGTCCCGTCGCCAGTGAAACCGTAGTGGTCGGCACAGCCAAAAATATATATGCGATGTATGGATGG
>FTEG01000463.1_pt1 | contig 14718 bp, 9 predicted proteins | sample 1640171 | NCBI WGS metagenome assembly FTEG01 (sample SAMEA3914816, study PRJEB12502) | metagenome | biome: forest; material: soil | place: USA | collected 2011-09-16 | depth 0.3 m | reverse complement strand
TTCCAGCCGCCCGCCGACCTGTTGTCCGTACAGATCCACGCAGCAGCGCCCGATGGTGATGATGTCGAGCGTCTTGTCCAACCTGCCGGAGCCCCCCCAGTGCCGTGAACCTATCTAATACGTTATAGATAAGCTATCATATAGCCTCTCAGAGAGCGATCATAGGAGATTGAGGGGGACATGTTCAAAGGCGCGACTCGCGGGCGCGACTATGACCTGCTCGGTGTCGATGGTCGGGCCGCGGTTGCTGCAGGCCTTGCGGGGGCCTCGTGGTACTGCCCACCGATATCGCGCAAGCGACTCGCCGAGCTGATGCGGCGGCGTGATGCTCCCGCAATCCGGGACACAGTTATCTGGTTGTCGGGTCTGTTGCTTACGGGAACCGCCGGAGTTCTGCTGTGGGGAAGCTGGTGGGCGGCGGTTCCCTTCGCCGTCTATGGGGTGCTGTATGGATCGGTCGGCGACTCGCGTTGGCATGAGTGTGGACATGGCACAGCGTTCAAGACGCAGTGGCTGAACGAGGCGGTCCACCAACTCGCCTCCTTCATGATGTTGCGTGAACCGACGATCTGGCGATACAGCCACCGCCGCCACCACCGGGACACCATCATCGTCGGTCTCGACCCCGAGATTGTTTCGGTTCGCCCGCCGGACTTCCTTGGCATGGCCCTGAATCTGTTTGCGCTGAAGGGCGGTCTTGTAGCCCTGCTGCGAGTGGCGCGTCATTCGCTCGGGAGCATGAGTGCGGCGGAGGAGAGCTTCGTGCCTGCGGCCGCACGGCCCGAGGTTTACCGGATCGCGCGAATCTGGCTGTCGATCTTCGCTGCCGTGCTCGTCGCTTGTTTCCTGACGCGCAGCATACTGCCGGCGATGTTGGTCGTGTTGCCGACGTTCTATGGCGGATGGCTGACGCCGATCTTCGGCTGGACCCAGCATGCGGGACTTGCGGAGGATGTGCTCGATCACCGCCTGAATAGCCGGACAATCTACCTGAATCCGCTGGCACGCTTCCTCTACTGGAACATGAACTATCACTTAGAACATCACATGTTCCCCATGGTGCCCTATCACGCACTGCCACAGCTTCACGAGCTGGTCAGACCCTATTGCCCCGAACCCTACCGTGGTCTGATTGCAGCGTATCGCGAGATCATTCGGACCTGGTTACGGCAAAGGCGCGACCCGACCTATGGGGCGACGCGCCCGCTCCCCGCAGTCGTGTCTTCGAGCTCCACCAGTGACCCCCAGCCGTCCGCGCAAGGCTGACTCCGCCGGCCCGGGCAGAAGGCTGCGGCTGGGTCTGTGGGTGTTGGCCGTTTGGGCAACTCCCGCCGCGGCACAGAAACTCGTCACGCCGGGGTATCTCTTCAACTCGGATCCGACGTGCCGGCAGGTTGGCGACCGGTTTTACCTCTTCACCACGCAGGATCCGTTCACGGTCCAGTTCCAGCGAGACAACAACTACTTCAAGGGCATGTACGCCTACCACGCCTTCAGCACGACCGACTTCGATCACTGGATCGATCACGGCTCCATTTTGACGAGCCGGGACGTCTCCTGGAACGTCGGTGGAGCTCTGTGGGATGGCGACGCCGGCATTCCAGCCAACGGTCACTTCTATGCCTACGCACCGTTCCGCGTTAATTCTGCGAGTGAAGCCAACTACGGTCGTTTTGCCATCGGCGTCTTCGTCGCGACCGACATTGCCGGACCCTATCGTGATGTTCTTGGCGCGCCGATGCGGGCGTACGGCCAGGAGCCCATGGAGGGGCTGAGTCCTTCCGTGGTGCAGGGTGATGACGGTGCCTCGTACCTGCTCTGGGGCGCCGGTGACACAGACAAACACGAAGTGTGGCTCGCCAGGCTGAAAAGCAACATGACCGAGCTGGCGGAGCGTCCCCGGCAGCTCAGCGTTCCACGCAAGGATGCCTGCGGTAATCTGGAATATTTTGAGAGCCCGATGCTCCTCAAAGCGGCCGGCCGCTGGATTCTGACCTATGTCGCCTACAAAGAGGCCAAGGGCCCTGGGTGCGACGCCAAGGGTTCCTACGTCCGCTACACCAGCGCGCCGGCGATGTCCGGACCCTTCGATACCGAGGCGCCGCGGACACTGATCTATCCGGCACCGGGCGGACATGAATCTACCCAACAGGGTCTGTGCACGTACAGGGAAAAAAGCTATCTCGCCTACCACGTGCCCTATGACGACGTGATGCCGTACGCGGATCACCATCGCCAGGTGGCTATTACTGCTCTGACGACATTGTCCGACGGCGGTTTGCAGCCAATTCATCCAGAGCGCGATCCGGGCGTGGGCTCCTCCGGGATGTCTCAATTGCGCCTCGACGCCTTTGCGCCGCGCCGCGAAGCGGCGGAATTCCACGTGCGCTCCGGGGCCACCGGTGAGAAGGGCCTGGCAGGCGAATATCAGATGAAGTTGAAGTCGGGGGGATACCTGGTGTTCCGACAAGTGGATTTCGGACGCGGTGCTGGCGCTTTTCGCGTGGAGACGAGCGCCGAGAATCAGGCCCTGCAGAGCGCCTCGCTGCAAGTACGGATCGGCAGTCCTGCCGGGCCTGTGATTGCCACGGTCCCGATCACGACGACCGGCGGCCCGACGGATTATCGGATTCAGTCGGCTTCTCTGACTGCCCCGGTTCGCGGAATCCACGATGTGGTGTTGATTGCGCGCGGCAGCGGTGGGGATGGCGACGGGCACCTGTTCAACATCACGTGGTTCAGCTTCAGTCCGGGGAAGTAAATGCATAACGGACCGCGTCACTGGCTTGCTCTTGCAATTCTCACAGTCGCATGGCTGTCGGCTGCCGTCCCGGCCGCGGCCCAGTTGTATCGGGATCCCGCCGCACCGTTCGAGAAGCGTGCCGCCGACCTGGTCGGCCGCATGACCCTGGAGGAGAAGGTGCACCAGACGCAGAACGCCGCGCCGGCGATTCCGCGTTTAGGCGTGCCCTCCTACGAGTATTGGAATGAGGCACTTCACGGCGTCGCGCGCGGCGGCGAAGCAACGGTATTCCCTCAAGCGATCGCCATGGCGGCGACCTGGGATAAGGCGCTATTGCAGGCCGAAGGCGACACGATCGGTGTCGAGGGCCGCGCGCGTTTCAACCAGGCGCAGCGGGAGGGCAACCACGATCGTTACTTCGGGCTGACCTTCTGGGCTCCAAATATCAACATCTTCCGGGACCCTCGCTGGGGCCGCGGACAGGAGACTTTGGGTGAGGATCCATTCCTCACTGGCATTCTTGCCACGGAGTTTGTCCGTGGCATCCAGGGTGACGATGCTCGCTACCTGCAAGCCATCGCGACGCCGAAGCATTTTGCCGTGCACAGTGGACCGGAGCCGCTGCGACACGGCTTCAATGTCGATCCGTCGCCGCGGGATCTGAACGAGACCTACCTGGCGGCGTTCCGCCGCACCGTCGTCGAGGGCCATGCGCACTCGATCATGTGTTCTTACAACGCGATCAATGGCAAGCCCGCCTGCGCCAACCCAGAGTTGCTCGCGCAGACTCTGCGGCGCGAATGGGGGTTTGACGGCTTCGTCACGTCGGACTGTGGCGCGGTGGATGACATCACTCGCGGGCATCATTTCACGAAGACCAACGTGGAGGGCGCCGCGGCGGCGCTCCGGGCGGGCACGGACACCGCTTGCGCCTTCCGTGATGAATACCTGGATCTCGGTAAGGCCGTGCAACAAAACCTGGTTTCCGAAGCCCAACTCGATATCTCACTAGGGCGGCTGTTCACGGCACGGATGCGTTTGGGCCTGTTCGATCCCCCCGGGCAGGTTCGCTTCTCTGCCATTCCGATCGGCGCAAACCATTCGCAGCCACACCGGGAGCTCGCTCTGCGGGCGGCGCGTGAAGCGATCGTCCTGCTCAAGAATGAGGGCGTCCTGCCGCTCGCCGCGAATGCGGGCAGCATTGCTGTCATAGGACCCAGCGCGACGTCGCTGATTGCGCTCGAAGGTAATTACAAGGGCACTCCGACCGAACCGGTCCTGCCGCTGGATGGGATGGAGAGGATCTTCGGCGCCGGACGTGTCACCTATGCGCAAGGGGCGCCGTTCGTCGATCAAATCGCTCTGCCAGTGCCGCGCACGGTGTTTGGCGCAGGACTGAAGGCAGAATTCTTCAACGGGTCGCGCTTCGAGGGCCCGGTGTTCACACGAACCGACCGCCAGATCGACTTCGATTGGAACGCGGCCGCGCCCGCTCCGGGTGTGGCGCCGAATGAGTTCTCGGCGCGCTGGACCGGCACGATTGCGGTGCCGGCGCCCGGCGACTACAGCTTCGAGGTCGCCGATCGGCGTTGTGACGCCAGCGCGGACCAGGAAACCTATCGGCTGCGTGTTGCAGGCACCGCGGATTTTCGCGCCAACTCCACGTGTGAGGATTTTGGGAAGCCGCGGCAATCGATCGCCATTCATTTCGCGGACACGCGACCACGGCGGTTTTCCTTCGAATATACACACCGGTCGCCCCGATTCTCCGCTGGAGTCACGTTGGCGTGGCGAGCGCCCCAACAGGTCCTGCTGGATGAGGCGCTGCGCACTGCGCGGCGCGCGGACATTGTTGTGGCATTTGTCGGGCTGGTGCCGTGGTTGGAAGGCGAGGAGATGCCGGTGCACATTCCCGGGTTCGACGCGGGCGACCGAACGAGGCTGTCACTCCCTGACAGCCAGTCCCGACTGCTGACTGCGTTGGTAGCCACGGGCAAACCCCTGGTCATCGTGTTGGAGAGCGGCTCGGCTGTCGCACTCGGAACAACCGCGAGCCACGCGCAGGCAATCCTCCAGGCCTGGTACGGTGGCGAGCGGGGCGGGCAGGCCATCGCGGAGGTGCTGAAGGGCACCGTCAATCCGTCGGGCCGCTTGCCGGTTACCTTCTATGCCACGACAGATCAGTTGCCGCCGTTCGCGGACTACGCGATGCAGGGCCGCACCTATCGATACTTCACCGGCGAGCCGGAGTACGCGTTTGGTTACGGGCTCAGTTACACACACTTCGTCTATTCCGACTTGCGCGTCAAAACCCCCGCCTTGCCGGCTGGTGCTTTACAGGAGGTCACGGTTTCAGTCCGCAACACCGGTGGCAGTTCCGGCGACGAAGTTGCCCAACTCTATGTGTCCGTACCCGGTCTGCCTGGTGCGCCGCTGCGATCGCTGAAAGGGTTCGAGCGCCTGCAGCTTGCACCCGGGGAAGCCAAGACAGTGCGCTTTGAGCTGTCGGTACGCGACCTTGCGCTGGCCGGTGACGATGGCCGCATGCGTGTCGTGGCCGGGGACTATTCGTTGTGGCTCGGCGGTGGGCAGCCGCAGACCGGTGCGGCCGGTGTGGCGGGACATTTCAACGTAACGGGCAGTCACGAGCTGCCACAGTGAACGCTCGAGGAGAACTGACAATGGCCAAGGGTGCGATAACTGATGAAATGGTCGCCGCCTACCACGCTGACGGCTATGTCCTGGTTCGCGCGATGCTCGACGAGGTGGAGACCCCGCTGCTGTCGCGGGCCGCGCGCGAGGATCGCATCCTGGACGAAAAATCATTTCGCAAAGGCGACGGTGAAGGTGGGCTCATTCGACTGTCAGTATGGAACCATCCAACCGATACCATCTACGGCATGGTCGCCAGATCGCGGTCCATAGTCGACTCGGCCGAAAAGCTGCTCGGCGACGAGGCCTACCACTACCACTCCAAGATGATCATGAAGGATGCGAAAGTGGGAGGCGCGTGGGCCTGGCATCAGGACTACGGATACTGGTATGAGAACGGCGTACTGGCTCCCAACCTCACCAGTGCCTACATCGCCGTGGACCGGGCGACGCGCGCGAACGGTTGTCTCCAGGTCATCCGCGGCTCACAGCGGCTCGGGCGCATCCAGCATCACCTGACCGGCGACCAGGCGGGTGCCGATCCCGCCCGCGTCGAGGAAATTCTCAAGCGCTACCAACTCGTCCATGTCGAGATGGAGCCCGGCGACATCCTGTTCTTCCACGCGAACCTGTTGCATCGGTCCGATCAGAATCGCTCGGACGAGCCGCGGTGGTCGATGATCTGCTGTTATAACGCGCGCTCGAACGATCCCTACCTCGAGTCGCACCATCCGCGCTACACACCGTTGGAAAAGGTACCTGATAGCGCGATCCGGGTAGCCGGCGAACGTCGTTTCTCCAACGAGAGTGGCAACGCTGCCTGGCTGGATGACGTCAATGATCTCAGCGCCCGGCGGTTGGGGAGTCGGTGAGCGTGCACGCCGCGCCCCGCCTGCTGGCCTACATGAACTGGCTGACCCTGGAGGGGTTGCAGGAGCCGCAGCAAGGCTGGTTGCGCGCAATCCGCGGCGCCGGCTACGAAGGTGTCCAGTTTATCGAGCCGACACCGCCGAAGTTGGTCGAGACAGCGCGCGATCTGGGTCTGCGTGTGTGCGGCAGTGGGCGTGTCAATAAACCGGAGGACGCGTCGCGGCTGGCCGCCGAAGCCCGGCTTCTCGGTCTCGAATGCCTCACGCTGCATGTCGGCTGGGGCCACGAAGAGGACGATGAGGCGGTGCGCCTGATAGAGGCCGTGCTGCGCGCCTCCGCCATGCATGGAGTTCCCATCTACGTGGAGACGCACCGCGCCACCATTTTTCAGGACACCTGGCGCACCGTGAGTTTCGTGCGCCGCTTTCCTGAATTGCGTTTCAACGGCGATTTCTCCAACTGGTATACCGGCCTGGAGTTTGTTTACGGCGACTTCGAGGCAAAGCTGGACTTCATCCGGCCCGTCATCGAACGGACGGAATTCATGCACGGGCGCATCAGTAATCCTTGCGTAATGCAGGTGGACGTCGGCACTTTCGAAAATGCCCTGCTGCTGCCTTACGTACAGCACTTTCGCACGATGTGGACGCAGGTATTCACAGCCTTCATTCGTAACCATGACGCGGATGCGGTGTTTCGCTTCTCACCCGAACTGCTGTCCGCGCGCATCTACTATGCCCGCGAGATCGCCGGAAAGGAGGAATCTGACCGCTGGCAGCAGTCGTTGGTCCTGACCCGGATCGCGCGCGACTGTTTTGTCAACGCTCCCAGGAGTTCCTAGTCCTGTAGCTTGGCTCGTAACATGCTACGCAGGGCGCGGGCACGCTCCTCCGTGATTGGCCCGAGAATTCCACGGACGCCCGGCGGTATGTGGGCTCCCGGATCGCCGTCCTCGGCCAACACGTAGTGATGAATCATGGCCGCGAACGCTCGTTTCTGGTCTGGGGGCAACTCCCGCATCACCAGCATGGCGAGCAGGCTCGCCTCGAGCGGATTGGCCATGAGCAGGCGAGGAGGGACGTTCCACCAGTAGTTGACGAGGATATTGACGGCCTCCAGCGATTGCACGTGGTGCCACCAGTGGAAGGGGATATAGAGGGCATCCCCGGCCACCAGTTCCGCCTCCTGGGCAACGCTCAACGCCCGTGTGAATCGTGGAAAGCGCTGCAGGTCCGGGCGCGTGACGTGGACCAGGCTGGTCAGCGGACCCGCGGGCGTGAATTCGATCGGACCCACGTAGAGGTCTGACATGGCCTCGGGCGGAAACAGGGTGAAGCGGCGGCGACCGGCGACGTTGACGGCCAGATTTTCACTCGCGTCAGCATGCGTAGCCACGCAGTGAGCGTTACCGATCCAGATTCGCGGGGGAGCCTCGGCCGGTGCCAGGTCTAATGCGTTCTGCGATTCGAAGCCCGGCAAAAGCTTGGGGATGACCGCCGACTGCAGCGCCATCGCATAGGGCCTGGTTGCCCCGCTATCGCGTAGCAGTCGGTCGAAGAAGGAGCGCATAGGTGAGAGGCCACGCACGAAATTCAACGCCTGAAGGTCTTCGGTGTAGGAAAACCGTCCCTCGATCTCCGGTGGGCCGACCACCATTTCCGCAGGCTCCTCGGTCGCAAATCCAGACACATAGGCAAGTACGGCTTCATCCGACCGTCGCGCGTGGATGACGGCGGGCCAATGCTCCGCGAGTCCACGCAGCACGGCGGGCTCGCCGAGAGGGCGTATCTCCTCGAGAAACCGCGCCCGACTGACCTTCTCCCAGACCCGGATGGGCCGAGGCTGCGGCACCGCGCCGGTCATCTCGCGACTCCGGATGCTGCTCCCGACTTGTGGATAAATTCCAGGTGCGCGGGCATCGCGCTCACTGTTTGATCCACGGATCGCTGTACTCGATCTATGAGATCCGCCACTTTGGACTCATCCAGAGCGTCGACGCACGGGTCATAGTCCTCCGGCCACGCGTTCTGGCCGAGCATGACCGCGACCCAGCTGGTCAAGCCGAACAACTCGCCTTCGGTGCGCAAGTTGCGGCCGCGGCCGCGAAACAGGGCAATCTTGCGCTCCAGGCTCTCCGGTATGTCCATTTCACGGCAGTAGGACCAGAACGGCGTATCGTCACGCGCGGTGAGCTTGTAGTGGAGCGTGATGAAGTCACGGACACTCTCGAAGCTGCTCTGCATGCCACGGTTGTATTCGTCTCTTTCGAGCGGTGCAAAGCCCTGGTCGGGGAACAAAGCCAACAGCCTGGAGATGCCGAGCTGGATCAGGTGGATACTGGTCGATTCCAGGGGCTCGACGAAGCCCGCGGACAGGCCCAGCGCCACGACATTGCGATTCCAGGCGAGCTTGCGGCGCCCGGTGAGGAAGGACAGATGGCGCGGGGCGGCAAGTGCCTCTCCAGGCAGGTTCTCCAGCAGGACGGCCTCCGCCTGGGTAGTGCTGAGGAAACGGCTGGAGAACACATATCCGTTGCCGATGCGGTGCTGTAGCGGGATGCGCCACTGCCAACCGGCTTCACGGGCCGTGGAACGCGTGTACGGTGTTGGATCTTCCACAGCGGTGCTCGGGACGGCGATAGCGCGATCGCAGGGTAGCCACCGTGACCAATCCTCGTAGCCGGTAGAGAGCGCCTGCTCGATGAGCAGACCCCGAAAGCCCGAACAATCGATGAACAGTTCGCCGTCGATGACCGGTCCGTCCGCCAGGCGAATGGCCTTGACGAATCCGCTCTCCGGATCCAGCGACACATCCACGACTTTGCCTTCGATTCTTTGCACGCCGAGCTTCTCCGCATAACGCCGCAGAAAGCGCGCGTACAAGGACGCATCGAAATGAAAGGCGTAGTTGAACTCCAGTTCGGGACGAGCGGGATCGGACGTTGGCGAGGCAAACCGTCCGGCGCGGGCCGCCATCGCACTGATGCAGAAGGTTTCCAGGTCGGGCAGCGCTCGTCGGGTCCGTTCGCGCAAATAGAGTTGATGGAAGTCGATTCCCGCGATGTCGCGACCACAGCGACCGAAGGGATGGAAATACCGCTGTCCGCGCGCACCCCAGTCGACGAACTCGATGCCGAGTTTGTAGGTGCCCTGGGTCGCCCTGAGAAACTCGAATTCATCGATGCCCAGCAGGGCATTGAAGGTGCGAATGCTCGGAATCGTGGCTTCGCCGACGCCGATGATGCCAATTTCATCCGATTCGACAACACAGATTCGAGTGGGGCCGTGGGCGATGAAGCGGGCGAGCGCGCTCGCCGCCATCCATCCGGCGGTACCGCCGCCGACGATCACGATGCGGTTGATGCGGGTTGATTTCATCGGGGGGGCCCTCGCAGCCTCAGCAGCCATTGTGCGTGAGTAGGCGCAGTGTCAGCGGCGCGGGCAACTCGTGTCATCGACTCCGCGAGGCACGCGTCAATTCGAGTTGGGAGATTTTCCTCCGCGAGCGCATCGATTCGGCGCGGCCGCACTCCCAGGCCAATGAGATTCGCCAGCCATTCGTCCTGCTCGAAGCTGTCCTCATCGTGGATCCCTAAACGACCGCGTTCGCGAAACAGTGCCAACTCCCGTGTCAGATCCGCCGAAGCCGGGGCTGCGCCCGCGACCCGCCAGAAGGGCTCCTGTCGCGTGCTCAAAAGATAGGGAAGTTGAACAAAGTCCCGCATACGCTCGGCCTCCATCGCCGTGTGACGGTTGAAGAAGGCGCCCTCGACCGCCGTCGGCTTGCAGTCATACCCCGGCCAACATCCGATCAGGCGTTCTATGTGCCGGCACACGAGATGCAGACCCGTCGCAGCCGCAGGCTCGAGTGCTACGGCGGCCGCTCCAATGGCCACGCAATTGCCTTTCCAGGGTTCAGCCAACCGTCCCTGCCGCAACACCACCGGAGGATCTTGCGCGATGCAACCCGTGGCATCGCGCAAAGCGCGGTGAGCCTGGGTGTCGCTCAGATGCAGGGACGAGTAGCCCAGAAAATGGGCGGTTGAGCCTGGCGTGCGCGCTTCGTAGCGCCAGCCGGCCGGCCACGCAAACAGTTCGTCGTTGGCAGGCGGCACGCGATCCGATGGCTGCGAAGCGACGAGCAGGCGATCGACTGGCAAGGTGGTGCTCCAGTCGACCCAGCCCGAGGGAAGTTGGCTTCGAACGAGCGCACGCCGTCCGCTGGCGTCGACGAAGAGGTCGGCAGTCAGCCTCTGCCCGTCGGCCAACCGCAATGCCGTCAGCGTAGTCCCGTCGGGACCGGGCTCCGCCGCCCGGATCTGCGCTACGATCTCCTGCACTCCGGCTGCTTGTCCCAACGCCTGCAATGCCTGGCGATAGGCCGGCAGATACAACTGAAGGCCATAGTCGAGGGCCGCCAACGGCGATGCAGGATCGGAGGCCGGGAGTGCGAACCGGGACCTCGAGGCCAACATTGCGGCAACCGAGAAGAAATCGTATGCGGCTGTTTCAGTCGTCCGTGCGCAGTGAAGCCAAAGTTGGTGAAAGGGGACGCCAGGGACGTCATGGCCATAGTGGCCGTGACCCCTGAAGTAATCGCTGTCGCCCCAATCCCGAACCGAGGTTCCCAGCCGGTAGTTGCTTTGAGTGCGAGCGACGATTTCCGCTTCATCGATCCCCAGGAGGTGATGAAAATTCCGAATCGAGGGGCGCGCCGCGCCGAGCCCATCTTCGAGAGCGTCTGCGCCGTCCAACACATCGAGGCGGATCACCCTTACGCCGGGGAGTCGGCGCGCGATTGCGACCGCCGCCATTCGGGACGCGATGCCGCCACCGACCACAACCACCGAGCCCGCCTGCGCACTCAACACTTTTCTCCGTCCATCGCACAATGCCGTGCGATGTAGGTCGCATGGTCCGGCATTGCGTCAGCCGCCGCAGCAATCTCGGCGCGCATCCGCTCCAACGCCAAGGCGAGCCGATTCGCTGAAGTTTCCCGGGCGCGCGGATCATAGTCGTCGGGCAGCACGCGCTGCCCATGCAAGACTGCGAGCCAACTGGGCTCGAGGAACAGACCTCGCGCGTGGGTTTCCACCCGGCCACGCGCCCGGAAGAGCGCTATCTTTTCAGCGAGGCTGTCCGGGATTGGCATGTGCCGCACATAGTTCCAGAAGGGCGTGTCAGCGCGCTCGGTGGCGTGATAGTGCAGAATGAGAAAGTCCCGGATCCGGTCATACTCGAGGGCCACGATCCGGTTGAATTCGTCGCGCTCGACGTTGCACACCGCGCCTTCGGGAAAGAGCTCCACCAGCGTCGTGATGGCCACCTGGATCAGGTAGATGCTGGTTGACTCGAGAGGCTCCAGGAAGCCACCGGCCAGGCCGACCGCGATGCAATTGCGCACCCAGGAGCTGCGGCGCCGGCCCGCAGTAAACCGCAACATACGCGGACTCGCGAGGGGCTCGCCTTCGACCGCTCCGAGGAGAGCGTCCGCCGCGGCCTGATCGTCAACAAAGCCGCTTGCATGAACATAGCCGTTACCCGTTCGATGTTGTAGAGGAATCCGCCAGCGCCAACCCGCGCTCATCGCGATTGCAGACGTGAACGGCGTTATCGGACCTTCCGTGCGGGACGGCATGGCGATCGCACGATCGCAGGGCAACCAATGCGACCAGTCCTCAAAGGGTTCATGCAGCGTTTCACCTACCAACAGGGAGCGAAACCCCGAGCAGTCGATGAACAGGTCGCCGTCGACGGTTGAGCCGTCTTCCAGCTTGACGCCAAGTATCTCTCCGCTGCAGCTATCCTGGGACGCGCCGATGATGCGCCCCTCGGTTCGGCGTACACCGCGCGCTTCGGAATAGCTGCGCAGGAAAGGGGCGTACGCAGTGGCGTCGAACTGATACGCGTAACGGTAGTCGGAACTGCTCCCGGCGTTGTTGTCGGCAGGAGGGGTGAACCGCGACCGCCGGCTCATGGCGATGGCAAGCGAATAATCGCCGAAATCGCCCGCGTTCAGCCGCTCCTGCCGCGCCCGGTTCCAGAAGTGTTGGAATCCGACGTCACCCACGTCGCGGCCAAATCGTCCGAACGGATGCATGTAGCGATCGCCGGCTCGCGCCCAGTCCACGAACTCGATGCCGAGTTTGAAGGTCGCGCGCGTCGCGGCCATGAACCGGGCCTCGTCGATCCCCAGACGCTGGTTGAAGGCGACGATGTGCGGGATTGTCGCTTCACCCACACCGACGATGCCGATCGCGTCCGACTCCACGAGATGAACCGAGCAACGCCTCGGCACCAGTCGCACGAGGGCTGCTGCGGTCATCCAGCCGGCCGTGCCGCCCCCCACAACGACTACGCGAAGTCGCGGATCGTGGCGTGGAGGCCGAACGGTCATCGGGTGGGTGTGAGCGTGACCGACACAGGGACCGTCGCGTTGATCGGTACGTACACGATCAAGGTGCGTCCCTCCAGTCGATCGACATAACCGAGTTGCGATCGGTCGGCCGTTGTTGCTGGCACAGTATCGACGGTAGCGGTAGCGTTGTCGGGCCAATGCGGGACAACGAAGGCAGGATTCACCAGCGGATGCTCGGCGTCTGCCGCGAGATCGATACGGATGGGCGCCTCGGCAGAGGCTCCCTCGATGATGTAGGCCCTTTGCGAGGCGTCATAGTGCGCGGCACCCGATCCGGAGACGCTGGCCTTGGGCGCGTGTAACCAGGATCGTGCTCGTGGCGCGAGTGCTCCCGCCGCAGCCGTCGTGAGACCTGTCAACAGAATCCGGCTGATCCGCTGCTCATCCTGCGCGGCGATCGGCCAATAGATATGGGAGAGTGAGCTGTGGCTGGGACGGTCCGAGGTGAGGGCCGGCCGGCCGCTGGAGCGGATCTGCGCCACCGGCCAGTGGTTCCACCATTCAAAGGAGGACATGGAGGGTTCCCAGTTGATGCCCTCGAAGGTGGCCGGACCGGCCCCCGCGACCGCGAACGGTTTCCATTGTGAGCGCAGGTTGATCCACTGGATCATGGGGTCGGTCAGACCCGTGAAGTGCTCCGGTCCGCGCGGCTTGGCGAAGTCGGTTGCGCTGCGTGCCAACCAGGTGTAGGTCCGCGTCTCACCGGCCAGGGTGGCTAATGTCAGCGCATCCGGATTGATGTTGTCTTCGGGCGTTTCGCCCGCCGGAATGATGACGATCGACTCTTGAAACTCGCTCGCCCCACGTTGGGGATGCTCGCTCCACAGGACCTGCCGGCGGACGGCAGTTGCATCCGGATAAACAGTCCAGTACTCGTCCGCCCAAGCGCCCCATGCGGAGGGTGTGGGCGCGTCGGCCAGATTCTGATTTTCAACTTCGGACAAGGCGTAGCGCCAATGGATCACCGCGCGCGCCGCTGTATTCTCCAGTATCTGCACATGCGAATAGCGAACCTGCTTGTCCGACATCGGTTCGCAATCCTCGCCGTCCGGACAGCGGGGTTTGCCGTAGACCTCCACGAATTCGTCGCTGTACCAACGCCCGTTTTCCGTCACCCAGGCGGGGATGTAGTTCGCGCCCTGCCAGAAGACGAGTTGGATCGGAGCCTGCGCAAACCGCACGACGACATCCGTATCGGGCCCCACGCGCCGTGCCGCGTCCCACGCCGGATCGTAGCGGAGCGAAGTGTAGAAGGCACCGAAGGGACCGGGGCCGCCGCCCCAGCGCGGCAGAGCGCGTGGCGCCGTCTCTTGCAAAGCAGTTCGATCGATACCGGCCGTCAAGCGTCGCAGTTCGATGGGTCCGAGAGCATGATCGCGCACGGTCAGATCTGCTATCGCGCCCTCCAGCGTGTATTCGATCGGCAGCAGCGGGTGGATCGCGGTTTCAGGGTAAGGAAGCTGTGGCGCCCGGACATGTCCGATCAGCAGGGGCGCCTTCGATTCGCCCATGAGGGCCGGCGGAACAGCCGCCGGCACGGCGGCGAACAACTTGCCGTTTACCGAGATTTCCAACACCGCATCGTGATGTGAAAGCGTGACCAACATCCAGGCGCGTGGTCGCAATCGGTCGCTGGAAACGAGCCGCACGGCCGTGTGCGTGCCCATCTGGTGTTGGACGACGAGATGGCCTCGGGCATCGACCCCGAAAAACAAGGATCCGGTAGCCGTTGCCTGGTCGACAATCGGGGCCAGGTTCCAGGGCAAGGCGTCGAGCTTCAGCCAGCAGGAGATGCTCCACGGAGAGTTCTCGCCGGCGGTGAGTCGGGAGATGGGTGCAGGCCTCACCAGCGTTGATTGGCCATCGAACCGTAACGCCGCACCCGCCGGGCTGTCCGTCCGCGAAAAAGTCCCGTTGATCGGGGTGCGCTCGCCCGAAATCTTCTCCACGAGCGCTGGTTCGTCGGCAGCCAAGACATAACGCGCGAGCTCGCCGCTATCGAGGGCTTCGGCCGCCGGCGGTAGGATGCTCAACAG
>FTEG01000524.1_pt1 | contig 16339 bp, 13 predicted proteins | sample 1640171 | NCBI WGS metagenome assembly FTEG01 (sample SAMEA3914816, study PRJEB12502) | metagenome | biome: forest; material: soil | place: USA | collected 2011-09-16 | depth 0.3 m | reverse complement strand
TCGGTATCGATGACCCGGTGCGACCTGGCGGGCCCGGACCCCGCGGTGGGGAAGGCACTCCACTGGTGTGAGTTGAAATGGGCGGGTGCGATCGGTTCGTCGCCGTCGCCGACGAATATCAGGTGTTGCAGATCAGGGCACTCGGCGAGCATGTCCCCGAGTCCGGCCGCCCGCTGCGGGGACGTTACCAGCACGCGCACATTGCAGTCGCGCATGATGTGTCCGATCTGAGCGGGCTTGAGCAGTGGGTTGATCGGCACAAACACACAGCCCGCGCGCGCTGTTCCGAACATGCACACGACGTTCTCGACCTGTTTGGGCAGATAGACGGCGACTCGCTGCAGCTTGCCGACACCGAGCGCGAACAGCGCCGCGGCGAATGTCTCGAGCTGGGCCGCAAACGTCCCGTAATCGACTTCGAGCGCCTTGTGCTTCAGCGCGTTCGACTGTGGAGCGCGCTCGGCAGCCCGCAATGGCAGTTCAAAAAGCAGATCGCTCATGGAGGGTTCAGGGAAATTGGCAGCCGGAGAAGGGTCTGGGCCCGTGTTTACAACATCTTAGCAGGCACTCCCGCCCGCAGTGCGCGGCAGCGGGATGAACTTCAGGCCCCCGCGGTTGCGTTTCGTGACGCCGGTCACACCGTTGCGCCGCGAACAGCCGTGGCCAGACGGCGTACTTCGCTCCAGATCGTGCGGTCCAGCAGGTACACGGTGCCCAGGTAACCACAGCCGCCGGCCGCGATCAGAAACGGCAAACGGACCGCTTCGTCGTACTGAACGAGCGGCAGCCGCGCGACCGTGACGCACGCGTACATCACCGCGCCAGCGATGACCGGGGCGCGAACCGAGGCCGCCAACTGACCGAAACCGATGCCGAGCGTGCGCCATGTTGGTGGGAAGTTGATGGCAAATACGATCGGCGTGGCGATGAGCCACGCGGCCGCCAGGCCCGTAATTCCCAGGCGCACGCCGATAAGGAAGGCGGCCGGGAGCGCCACGGCGCTGACGAGCGTGTTACGCAACTCCAGATCGGCGCGCCCGAGGGCTGCCAGCGCGGTGGCCAACACGGCGGCGAGCAGCCGCAATGGGGCCACGAAGCTGACGATCTGCAACGCCGGAATGGCGGGATGCCACGGGTCGCCAAGCACGACGTCGACGAACTCGGGCGCCGTCGCGGAAATTCCCCAGAGAGCCGGAATCGCAGCCAGCGCCAGCATGCGCAAGGAGGTCAGCAGGCGCTCGCGCATGCGAGGCAACTCGAGCTGCAGGCGCGCGACGGCCGGAAAGGCGATCTGGTTGATCATTCCCATGACCTTGTTCATGGGAAGTGTCGCCAGGTGCATCGAGACCGAGTAAAGGCCCACGGCCGCGCTCGACAGGAACCGGCCGGCGATCAGGACATCGGACTGATAGGTCAGCTGCCAAAGGATGCGCGTCAGGGTGATGGCGCCCCCAAAACGCAGGTGTTTGCCAATGTCTCCCCAGCGGAACGAGGGCGGCACGAATGTTCCCAGGGTCACGTACAACCCCGTGCGCACCAGGCCGGCGGCCAGGTTGCCGAAAATCAGCGACCAGACCCCGCAGCCGGCCAGCGCCAGCCCGAGCGTCATCAGGCAGCCGGTCAGCGTGGCGGACAATTCGAGGACCGCGACGAACTTGAACTGCATTTGCCGCGCGGCCAGTGACTGCGGCACGGCGTCGATCGCGTTCAGGAGGAACTGGGCGGACAGCACCTGGATCACGCTGGTGAGCCTGTCGTCGCCCAACATTCCGGCGAACAAGGGCGCCCCGGCGGCGACGATCACGGCGCAACCGGTGTTGAGTGCGGCAAGCGCCCCCGCGACCTGCGAGAGTTCCTGGCGATCGATCGTCTGCGCCTGGATGAGGGAGGCGCCCAGGCCGAATTCGGCAACGCCGGCCACGACTCCGACGAGCACTGTGCCGATCGCCATCAAGCCGTAGTCCGCCGGGCTGAGCAGGCGGAAGACCATCAGGGTGATCGCCCAGCTCACGGCCTGACCGATGAATTTGGCCAGGCTGCTCCACTTCAGCCCGACAGCGACCTGGCCTTCAACGTCCATGCCAACAGCCCCTTGTGCCGGAGCGCGCTGCGTCCGTTTGTGTGACGTACGTCACACGAGCCCCGTGGCCGATCTCTGTAATGTCACCGGCTCGCCTTTCAGGCTGCTTTCCATGTGTGGATTCGTCGCCATCGTTTCGACTTCCGGGCAGCCTGTCGAAGAGGTTGTGCTGAGCCGTGCGATCGCGCGCCTCGCCCACCGGGGCCCCGACGGCACGGGCATGCTGCTCGAAGGGAGCATCGGCCTTGGATTCCGCCGTCTGTCCATCTTCGATCTGACGGATGCCGGTCGGCAACCGATGGAAAGCCCGGATGGGCGCCATGTCATAGTCTTCAACGGAGCGATTTACAACTTCATTGAATTGCGCTCCGAGCTGCAGGCACTCGGCCACCCGTTCCGCTCGACCTCCGACACCGAGGTATTGTTGGCCGCGTGGCGGCAATGGGGACCCGACTGTCTGCACCGTCTCAACGGGATGTGGGCGTTCCTGGTCCTGGACCGTCGTGAACGCCGTATTTTTGGAGCGCGCGATCGTTTCGGGGTCAAACCGTTGTTCTGGCGTCGCGATTCCGCCGGACTGATGTTCGCGTCCGAAATCAAGGCGATCGCGGCAGCAAGCGCCACGCGCCTGGAGATCGACCGGGAGACGATTGCCGAGCACATAGTCGAAGGGCGGCTCGATGCTTCCGAGCGCACCTTTTACCGGGGTGTCGGCCGTATCGCAGCAGGCACCGCTTTCGAAGTCGACTCCTCCGGGCACATGCGCTCGTGGCGCTACTGGTCCCTGGACGAGGCGGCGGCGGCGCGCGAATTGCCCCGGGAGCCGGCAGAGGAATACGCCGAATTGTTCCGGGATGCGGTCAAACTCAGGATGCGCAGTGACGTGCCGGTGGGCGTGCTGCTTTCGGGCGGGTTGGATTCGAGCAGCATCATGTGCGCGATGGGCGAGCTGCTGGGTCCCGCGGAGGCGCGCGCCGCCCCCCTGTTCGCGTTGTGCTATCAGGATCCGGAGTTCGACGAGAGCCCCTACATCGCCGCCACGCTCAAGCAATCCGACGGCACGCTGTCGCGCCTTCAGACTAGTCCGCGGCAGTTGTGGGATGCTCTGGGCGAGCACTTATGGCACCAGGACGAGCCGGTTCATTCGTTCAGCTCCGTGGTTGTTTTCCAGCTCATGCAGCTCGCCCATCGCAGTGGTGTGAAGGTTCTGCTGAACGGGCAGGGCGCGGATGAAGTGCTCGGCGGTTACGGCTCGTACTTCTGGGACTATTGGTTGGAGCTGACGCAAGCGGGCCGTTTCGGCGACGCCGCGCGGCAGATTGCCGCCTACGCGCGTGGGCACGGCGTGCGTTCTGCCGGACTGCTGCGCCGTGTTTGCATGCTCCAACTGCGTCAGAAGCTGCGTCTCCTGCCTGGTTATGCCGCGATAGCACGCAACCGCCGCCGGCACGAAGTGGTTCGCGACGGCTGGCTGTCACCCGATATGCAGCAGCTCTGGTCCCCTACGGAGCGAGGGGCTACCGGCACGCTTGCTGGCGCGTTGCGCAGCTCGCTCGAGGAGGCGCATCTGCCACTCTACTTGCGCACCGAGGACCGTAACTCCATGGCCCATGGCGTGGAGGTGCGGTTACCGTTCCTCGACTACCGTCTCGTGTCGCTTGCTTTTCGTCTCGGCAACGAGTGGAAACTCTGCAGAGAGTACACCAAGATCCTGCTGCGTGAAGCGATGCGTGAGCGGATTCCGGAAAATGTGCGCACACGCGTGCGGAAGTACGGCTTTCCAACCGGCGCAGCCAGCTGGTTTCGCGAGGAGTTGCACGGGCCGCTGCAGGACCTGTTGGCGAGCCGCGCGGTGCGAGAGTCCGGTCTTTGGGATCTGCAGCGGATCGATCGCGATCTGCAACGGCATCAGCGCGGCGAAGTGGACCTGAGCGGCAAGCTGTTCGACGTCGTCCAGCTCAGCCTGCTGGTGGCTGGTACCTGACGCAGTCCGACGGGTCCGATTACATCCGTGCGCCACCGACAGACAGCACCGTATACCGGTTGCGCGTGTCTATGACCGAGGCCGAGAGTTCGGAACACCAACGCCGCACGACTTGCTCATCCTCGGCGCGCTGGGTGTCATCCACCAGGATGATGCACCCGGATCGCAAGTAAGGGCCTAGTACCTGCGAGAGGCCGTAGCGCCCGCCACGCGTCCCTCCCGGAGGACCGTCGCACACCACCATCCCGATGCCCGCGGGCGGGGTCAGGCCCTCCAACGAATACCAATCGAAGTCCCCGTAACTCTTGATGGGCGTCAGGTTCACCTCGACGCAGGGTCTTGCCGCCGCGGGCAGATCGCGCAAGATCCTCTCGGCCCATTCGCTGTTGTGCTCAAGGCAATGTATCTGTCGGCCCCAGACGGCAGCGGCGCTACCGAGAACCATCGTGGAGATGCCTGGCCCACACTCAACAACCGGCCCAGTCGTACGCGGCAGCCATTTCACAAGGGCGGCGAGGAAGGAGGCATCCGCGCTCCAGGCTTCGTTGCCCCAGCCGTAGACCATCTGTTCGAGCAATCGGGCGCTGGGCTGGCGTCCGGCCCGCAACGCCTGCGCGAGCCCGGCCACGGCGCGACGAAATGTGTGCTGCCTGACCGCTCGCACGGTCTTGTCGCGAATACGACGGGCATACTCTCGCATCTGCATTGAACGTGGTTCGGCTGAAAATTGATCGGCTGAGTATTGAGGATCTGGCACAGTCTTCCCGCCACGCGATGTGTTTCGGCATTTCCCTAGCCCCGTGTGACGATCATCACATGCTCAGGATGGGCCGGTAGGATAGCCTAGGCAGGCTGTGACAGATCACCTCAATAAAAATTCCCGGTCGTCAGCACTTCCGCAGGAGTTCCCGCCGGAGAAGCGACGGACGTGAACGTACGTGCCACTGCTGCCGGTCCGCCTGAGTCCGACTTGGGCGCGGATCCGGTGCTTCAGCTCGATGCGCGCTGCCGATTCTGTTCGGCGCCTCTGCGGCACAGTTTCGTCGATCTGGGCGTGTCGCCGTTGTGTCAGACGCACATTGAGGCACGGCAGCTCGGCGCGCCGGAGCCCTTTTACCCGCTGCACGCGCTCCTGTGCGACCAATGCTGGCTGGTGCAGCTCCAGGAGTTCGTGGCGCCGACCGATATATTCTCCGAATACGCCTATTTCTCCTCCTACTCGGATTCCTGGGTCGACCATGCACGCAGGTATGCCGAGGGAATGTGCAGCCGTTTCGAAATCGGCAACGGCAGCCTCGTCATCGAGATCGCCAGCAACGACGGCTACCTCCTGCAGCACTTCGTCGCGCGCAACGTGCCGGTGCTGGGCATCGAACCGGCGGCCAACGTTGCCGCAGTCGCAAGGCAGAAGGGCGTCCGCAGCGAAGTGAAGTTTTTCGGCCGCAAGACGGCGGGTGAAATCGCAGAGCGCTACGGCAAGCCGGATCTGCTGCTTGGAAACAACGTCCTGGCCCACGTGCCGGACTTGAACGATTTCGTCGGGGGCATGAAGCTGCTGCTGAAGGCCGGCGGCGTGGTGACCATGGAGTTCCCACACCTGGAGCGGTTGATCGACGAGAATCAGTTCGACACGATCTATCACGAGCACTTCAGCTACTTCTCGTTCGTGACGGTCGAACGAGTGTTCGCCGCTCACGGCCTGACCCTGTTCGATGTCGAAGAACTGCCCACGCACGGCGGTTCTCTGCGCATCTACGCCCGTCACACGGATGACACATCCAAGCCCGTGACCACGCGCGCCGATGCGCTCCGCGCGCGGGAGATCGCCAGAGGCTTCCAGACGCTGGAGTTCTATGGCGGCTTCGGTGAGCGTGTCAAGGCGACCAAGAACGCGCTGCTGGAGTTTCTGATCGGAGCCAAGCGCGCCGGCAAGTCCGTAGTCGGTTACGGTGCACCGGGGAAGGGCAATACGCTGCTGAACTATTGCGGCATCCGCACCGATTATCTCGACTACACCGTGGACCGTAATCCCTACAAGCAGGGGAAATTCACCCCTGGAATGCGCATCCCCATCCTGGCGCCGGAACGCATCAGTGCGACTCGGCCGGACTATCTGCTGCTGCTGCCCTGGAATCTGCGCAAGGAGATCATCTCTCAAATGGCCCACGTGCGTGACTGGGGCTGCAAATTCGTGGTGCCGATACCCCAGTTGACCGTCCTCGATTAGGCGGCGCCCGCTGCGCCGTGAGCGGCGCGGGACGCGGGTCACAAACAGCCCCGACCTGGCGCGAACTTGGCTATGATGCACGCAGGGTCAGGTCAACAGGCGGGCTTCATGCCGCGCGCCCGGGCTGATCGTGAAGCGAATCACGCTCACCCGTACCACGATCCGGGATACTCACATAATTAAGGCCGGCGACGCATGGATTCGCTGCAAACGCCACCCCGTGTGGAGCGCCATGCGACGAGCGACACCGCGTGCGCGCAGGCGCGGGAACAATAATGGAGTGGCCAGTTCCACTCGCGTGCCGGCACGGGCGCGCAAGGGATAACGGGCTGACATGAGAGATTCACTCAACAAGCGAGTGTTGGTCACCGGCGGCGCCGGATTCCTCGGGTCTCATCTGTGCGACCGCCTGGTCGCGGCCGGCTGCGACGTGCTGTGCGTGGACAACTTCTACACCGGCACCAAGCGCAACGTGGCGCATCTGATCGAGCACCCGTCCTTCGAACTGATGCGGCACGACGTCACTTTCCCGCTGTACGTGGAAGTCGACGAGATCTTCAACCTTGCCTGCCCGGCGTCCCCAATCCACTATCAGCACGCGCCGGTGCAGACGACCAAGACCAGCGTCCACGGGGCGATCAACATGCTGGGCCTGGCGAAACGGGTCGGCGCCCGGATCTTCCAGGCCTCCACCAGCGAGGTCTACGGCGACCCGGAAGTTCATCCCCAGCCGGAATCCTACTGGGGGCGGGTGAATCCCATCGGTCTGCGCTCGTGTTACGACGAGGGCAAGCGCTGCGCTGAGACGCTGTTCTTCGACTATCACCGCCAACATCGTCTGCCGATCAAGGTCGCGCGCATCTTCAACACCTATGGGCCGCGCATGCATCCCAACGACGGGCGCGTCGTGTCGAACTTCATCGTGCAGGCGCTGGAAGGCAAGCCGTTGACCGTCTACGGCGATGGCTCGCAGACGCGTTCGTTCTGTTACGTCGACGACCTGATCGATGCCTTCCTCCTGTTGATGGCGACTCCCGAGGAAGTCACCGGACCGATCAATCTGGGCAACGCCACGGAATTCACCATCGGGGAGCTGGCGACACTGGTGATCGAACTCACCGGCTCCGGGTCCAAGCTGGTGCGCAAGCCGCTGCCGTCGGACGACCCGCGGGAAAGAAAACCCGACACGACTCTCGCCCAGAAGCATCTTGGCTGGACCGCCAAGACACCCTTGGCCGCGGGGCTGAAGCGGACGATCGCCTATTTCGATGAACTGCTGACACGCACCGGCGCCGCGGCGCAGGGTGGCACGTGAGCGCCGATGCAACCAACGGACGACGCCGTGCATCATCCCGATGCCGCAGCGAGAAGTGACCTCGGTTCCGTGACTGGAACGTCAGGTCAACTCGAGGACACGCATTCGTCCGCACGCAACGCGCAGGCCGACGCCGGCGCGGGGGGCGCGAGAATCGGTGTGATCGCGCTGGTTCCCGACCGCTGGCGGGGAATCTGGATGCCGCGGCACCAGGTATTGCACCGGCTCGGACGCCACTTCGATGTGGTCTGGATCGAGGCAGCCCGGCCGTGGCGGGATTATTGGGGATTGGGGCCGCGCCGCACCGAAGAGGTGATCCAGGACGTGGCGCCCGCATACGCGGGCTGCACGATCTACGATTCCGGTCGGTGGCTGCCCGAAGTCTACCGGCCACGCTGGCTTCGCGACCTGATACGCCGGGCCCGCATCAAGGTCGCGCTGCGTATCCTGCGCTCAAAGGGATGTTCGCAGATCGTCCTCTACCTATGGAGGCCCGAGTTTGCCTGGGCGGTCGATGCCATTCGCGCCGACCTGACCTGCTACCACATCGATGACGAATACGCCTTCTCCACCGAAGAGCGCCAGAACGATCCGCACGAAGTGGCGCTCATCCGCCGGGTGGATGCGGTCTTCATTCATTCACGCCGGCTGCTGCGGAAGAAGGGCGATTTCAATCGCAACACCCTGCATGTGCCCAACGGCGTCGACTATCGCGCCTACTCCGCCGCGACAGCAGAGCCCGAGGACCTGGCGGCGATCCCGCGTCCGCGCATGGGCTATGTCGGGGTCGTGAAGTCGCAGTTGGACTTTCAGTTGCTGTGCGAGCTGGCGGAACGCCGTCCCGAGTGGTCGTTTGTCATGGTCGGACCGCGCGGTTTCCTCGGCGATAAGGCCGACCAGCTCGAGCGTTTGAGCAAACTTCCGAACGTGTATCTTCTGGGTAACCGGCACATCCGGACGCTGCCTGCCTACGTGCAGGCGATGGACGTATGCATGATGTGCTATGAGCTCACGGACTACACCAATTTCATTTATCCGCTCAAGTTGCACGAGTATCTGGCAGGGGGGCGGCCCGTCGTCGCGACTCCGATCGACACGGTCATCCCCTTCGGGGACGTCGTACGACTGGCGACGACGACGGAAGAGTGGGAGCGGGCGTTGAGCGAATCGCTGGCGCCACAGGCCAATACCATGGCGGCGATTCAGCAGCGGCGCGAGCGCGCGGCGGCACACGACTGGGACCTGCTCGTCGGGCAGATAGCCGCACATTTGCGCTCCGGGCTCGAGACGACGCTGCGCTCGAGATAGGGCCTCGCGTGGCTCACACAGATCCGCCGCTGGTTGCAGTCGTTACTCCCGTGTACAACGGTGTGCGGCACATTGCGCAATGCATCGAAAGCGTTCTCGCGCAGACATGGGCGAATTGGCAGTACGACATTCTCGACAACCGCAGCGATGACGGCACGCTTGCGGTCCTCGAAAGATACGCTGCGCGGGATTCCCGGATTCGCGTGCATGCGAATGCCACGTTCGTACCGGCGCTGCGAAATCACAATCTCGCGCTGCGCCTCGCGTCCCCGGACAGCCGCTATATCAAGGTCGTCTTCGCGGACGACTGGCTTTATCCGGAGTGCCTGCAGCGCATGGTCGAGTTGGCCGAGCGCAATCCCGCAGTCGGCCTGGTCGGCTCGTACGGGCTGCGGGGGAACAAAGTTGCCTGGGACGGCCTGCCATACGATCAGGAGGTAGTGCCCGGACGCGATTTGTCCCGGAATCGTCTGCGCGGCGGAGCCTATGTGTTCGGCTCCGCGACATCGCTGTTGATGCGCGCCGACCTGGTCAGGAGCCGGGAGTACTTCTACAACGAGTCGAACGTGCATTGCGATACGGAAGTCTGCTTTGACCTGTTGCGCCACTGCGACTTCGGCTTCGTGCACCAGGTGTTGACATTCACCCGCGAGGAAGAGGGCTCGCTCACGTCCCGCTCGCGCCGGCTGAACACTTATTTGTCCGGGTTCCTCTACGATTTGCGCAAATTCGGCCCGGAATTGCTGCAGCCGGCCGAGCTCGCCGCGGCTACCGATTCGCAGCTGCGGCGCTACTACGATTTTCTGGCGCGCGGTGCGCTGCGCCGCCAGGACGCTGAGTTCTGGCCATACCACCTGCGGCAGTTGCGTGAGGCGGGTTACCCGCTGAGCCGGGTTCGCCTGGCCGGGGCGGTGCTGGGCCGGGTGCTCGATGCCGCGCTGAATCCGAAGCGAACCGTCGAAAATCTGCTGCGCAGCGGCGCGGCCGCCAAACGGCCGAAGGATGAATGATCGTGGAGGGTGGTTTGTCGAAGCAGAAGCTCATCTTTGACGTCGGATTCAACATCGGGCAGGACAGCGCCTTCTACCTTGCGCAGGGCCACAAGGTCGTTGCCGTGGAGGCCGATCCAACACTGGCGCAGGCCGGTCAGAAGCGCTTCAGCCGCGAGGTGGCTTCCGGTCAGCTGCAGATCGTGAACGCGGGCGTCGCCGCGAGCGAGGGCCATGCGCAATTCTGGGTCTGCGAGGGCAAGCCGGAATTCAACTCCTTCGTGCGCGAGATCGCCGCACGGGACGGCTACCAGCACCACGCCATCCACATTCCAACCACCCGCTTCGCCACGATCCTGCAGCGCTACGGGACGCCGCACTTCCTGAAGATCGACATCGAAGGCCACGACATGCTGTGCCTGGAGGATCTGGACGCGGCGCACCTTCCGCAGTACGTCTCGGTCGAGAGCGAGTGTCCGATCGACGGCCGCAGCTCGGGAGCCGAAGACGGGCTGCGCGTCCTGCGCCGGCTGCGAGAGCTGTCGTATACGCGCTTCAAGCTCATCAACCAGTTCACTTTCAACTCCATCTCCCGGGTGCCCTCGCTCAACGAGGTGTTGTTGAACTTCTCGGAGCGTTACCTTCTGCGGCCGCCGCTGCGGGACATTCCGGGCGCCTGGCGGCTGTCGCAACACCTGATGCCCAAGCCGCGCCTGGAGCGCCGTTTCGGGCGCGAATTCCCGGTTGGCTGTTCCGGCGCCTGGGGCGAGGACACCGCCGGCAGGTGGCTCAGCTTCGCGGCGGCCGAACGCGCCTACCTGCACTACCGGGAGGTGCATTTCCGCGACCCCGCCGTCCGGCACTATTCGTTCTGGTACGACTGGCATGCCAAGCCCTGACTGTGACCACTTCGACAGCGGTTCACGGGCAACGCTGTTAGAGTTGCCGGCGCCGCAACCGGCCTGATCTCTATGTCAGCATCCGAAGAAGTCCTCATCGAAGCCGGTCGCGCGGGACAGCGGTACTTTCGCGACCTGTGGCGCTACCGGGAGCTGTTCCTGTTCCTGGCCTGGCGCGACCTGCTGGTGCGCTACAAGCAGACCGTCGTGGGTGTTGCCTGGTCGGTCATCAGGCCGTTGCTCACCATGATCGTGCTCGCGCTGGTGTTCGGCAGGTTCGTCAGCATGCCCGCCGGCGGCGTTCCCTACCCGCTGTTGGTGTTTTGTGGCGTCCTGCCGTGGCAGTTCTTCGCCAGCACCCTGGCGGACGGCGGCAACAGCCTGGTCGCCAACACCGGGCTGATCTCCAAGGTGTACTTTCCACGGCTGATCATTCCGGCCGGGAGCCTGGTCACCGCGCTGGTGGATTTCCTGATCGCCTTCGCGCTGCTGGTGGTCCTGATGTTCTGGTACCGCTGGCCGGTGCCGGTCAATGCGCTGTTGTTGCCGCTGTTCGTGCTGCTGGCGGTGGTGATCTCCTTCGGCGCCGGTGTCTGGGTAGCCGCGCTGACCGTTCAATATCGCGACTTCCGCTTCATCGTGCCGTTCGTCGTGCAATTCGGCCTGTACATCTCCCCGGTGGGCTTCCTCAGCAGCGTAGTGCCCGCAAACTACCGGCTGCTGTATTCGCTGAATCCCATGGTGGGAGTCATCGAAGGTTTTCGCTGGTGCCTGCTCGGAGGACAGCACACGATTTATTGGCCGGCGCTGTGGCTCTCCATCACCGTCGGTTGTGCGTTGCTCGTCAGCGGAATCGCGTATTTCCGCAAGACCGAGCGAACCTTTGCGGATGTCATCTGATGAGCGACGTGGCGATCACAGTTGAAAATTTGAGCAAGCAGTACGTGCTGGGGCGTCGCAAGGCCCCGCAGGACGCACTCAGCGATGCTCTGGAGTCGGCAGCGCGCTCGCCGCTGAAGTGGCTACGTGCGCGCGCCGAGCGCAACCGCGAGCCGGCGGAACGGTTCTGGGCCGTGAAGGACGTCAACTTCTCGATCAAGCAGGGCGAGGCCGTGGGCGTCGTCGGCCGCAACGGCGCCGGCAAGTCGACACTGCTGAAACTACTGAGCCGCATCACTGAGCCGACGACCGGCAGCATCCGCTGTCGCGGCCGGGTGGCCAGCCTGCTGGAGGTGGGGACGGGGTTCCATCCGGAGTTGAGCGGCCGCGAGAACATCTTTCTGAATGCCGCGATACTGGGAATGCGCCGCACCGAGATCGCGCGCCGTTTCGATGAGATCGTGGCGTTCTCCGAGGTCGAGAGGTTCCTGGACACCCCGGTGAAGCGCTACTCGAGCGGCATGTATGTGCGGCTCGCGTTCGCGGTCGCCGCGCACCTGGAGCCGGAAGTTCTGATCGTCGATGAAGTCCTCGCCGTGGGGGACGCGGCTTTCCAGAAGAAGTGCCTCGGCAAGATGGGCTCGGTGGTTCACGAAGGCCGCACGGTGTTCCTGGTGAGCCACAACATGGCAGCGATCACTGCTTTGTGCACCCGCGCGCTGCTGTTTGAGAAGGGGCAGCTTGCATTTTCCGGCAGTCCCCCGGCCGTCGTGGAGGAGTACCTCGCACGCTCGAGAACCGCCGCTCGCCAACGCGTGTCCGAGCGGACCGATCGCAAGGGCGAGGGCGGCATGCGATTCAGCAGCGTCTCGGTGTTGAACGAACGGGGCGAGCCGGTCAGTTCGGTCGCTTCCGGCCAGGATGTCTCGATCTGCGCCGAATACGCCATTCCGTCCGGCCAGACGCTCACGAACGCCATTGTGCAGATCAAGTTCTTCGGCGCGCTCGGCCAACCGCTGTTCGCCTGTTCGTCGCTCTCGTCCCGGGCCGACGCCCTGTCCCTCAGTCCCGGCGGACGACTGCTGTGCCGGGTGCCCAGGCTGCCGCTCATGCCGGGTCTGTACACCTATACGATATGGTGTACGGTCGGGGGCAATCTCGAGGACCTGGTCGCGGACGCTGGCGAGGTGGCCGTGGTGGAAGGGGACTACTTCTCGACGGGCAAGCTGCCGCCCCGGGATGTCGGCGATTTTCTTGTGGCACACACCTGGTCCGTGGCATGACACGAAACGACGACTCAACCCCGATCCGAACAGCCCCCGCGGCGAGTGGGCGCACGCCGTGCATGATCGTGGGCGAAGTCGCACAGGCGCATGACGGCAGCCTCGGCACCGCGCACGCCTACATAGATGCCATCGCCGCGGCCGGCGCCGACGCGGTAAAGTTTCAAACCCACATCGCCGCGGCGGAGTCCACTCCCGCCGAGCCGTGGCGAGTGAAATTCAGCCGCCAGGATGCGACGCGCCAGGAATACTGGAAGCGCATGGAGTTTACCGAGGAGCAGTGGCTCGGTCTGAAGGAGCACGCCCGGGAGCGCGGCCTGCAGTTTCTGAGCTCGCCGTTCTCGATCGAGGCCGTGGACCTGCTGACCCGCGTTGGCGTCTCGGCGTGGAAGATAGCCTCCGGAGAACTCGGTAATGTCCCGATGTTCGAGCGCATTCTCACGACGGGACTGCCGGTGGTGATTTCCAGTGGCATGAGCCCGCTTAGCGAGGTCGACGCCGCGGTGCAACTGGTCAGGTCGCGCGGCGTGCCGGTCACAGTACTGCAATGCACGTCGATGTATCCGTGCCCGCCGGAAAAGATCGGACTCAACATGATCGAGAAGTTCCGCGAACGCTACGACTGCAGCGTCGGACTCTCGGATCATTCGGGAACCATTTATCCGGGCCTGGCCGCGGCCACCCTCGGAATCAGCTTTCTGGAGGTGCACGTCACCTTCAGCCGCGAAATGTTTGGTCCCGACGTGCCTTCCTCGTTGACGTTGCCGGAGCTGCGGCAACTCGTCGACGGCGTGCGCTTCATCGAAAAGATGCTCGCTCACCCGCTGAACAAGGACGAGTTGGCCGTGGAGATGTCACCGTTGCGGGATCTGTTCACGAAGAGCATCGTGGCGCGGCACGCAATGCCGGCCGGCACGGTGCTGCGAGGCGAAGATCTCATCGCGAAGAAGCCGGGCACCGGCATTCCCGCGGCGCAACTGGAGCGGACCATCGGCCGCAGGCTGAGCCGCCCCGTGACCGCAGACCACATCCTGCAGGAGTCCGATCTTGAGTAATGCGCGCCGCAAAATCTGTGTGGTGTTGGTGGACCGTGCAAACTACGGCCGGTTGAAGCCCGTGATGTCCGCCATCAAGGCGCATCCGCAGCTCGAGTTGCAGATCGTTGCGGCTGGCACCATGGTGCTGGAGCGTTTTCACCAACCCGTGAATGTCGTGCGCAAGGACGGCTTCGACGTCAACGGCGAGGTCTACCTGGAACTCGAGGGTTCGACTCCGGCGACGATGGCCAAATCCGTGGGATTCGGCGTGGTTGAGTTCGCAAGCGAATTTCAGCGGCAAAAGCCGGATGTCGTGCTGCTGATCGGAGACCGTTACGAGGCGCTTTCTGCTGCCATCGCGGCCGCCTACATGAACATCTGCATCGTTCATGTGCAAGGCGGCGAGGTATCCGGCTCAATAGACGAAAGCGCGCGGCATGCCATCAGCAAGTTCGCCCAGTTCCATTTTCCCAGCACGCCACGCGCGGCGAACTATCTGCTGCGAATGGGTGAGTCGCCGCAGAGCATCCTGGGCGTGGGTTGTCCGGGAAGCGATATCGCCCGGCAACTGGATCGTGCCTTTGCCGCGGGCGCAATCAACGATTCGGGTAGTGGCGCGCGGATCGACGTCGAGAAGCCGTTCGTGCTGGCCGTCTTCCATCCGATCACGACGGAGTATGGCGGCGAGCGCCGGCAGATGGAGGAACTGCTGCAGGCTCTGGATGCGGTGCGGGTCCAGACCATTCTGCTGTGGCCGAATATCGACGCGGGCGCCGATCACATCAGCAAGGCGGTGCGCGTGTTCCGCGAGACTCACAAACCGGCGTGGCTGAGGGTTCTCACGAATCTGGACCCGGAGCTTTATCTGAAGGTTCTGGCGCGTACGGTGTGCGCCGTCGGCAACTCCAGCAGCTTCGTGCGGGACGCCGGTTACTTCGGCACGCCCGTGGTCCTGGTTGGAGGGCGGCAGAACGGACGCGAGCGAGAGCGGCATGTCGTGACGGCCGAACCGATCGCGGCAGAAGTTGCGGCGGCCACAAAATCGCAAATAGAGCATGGCCGGTACCCGCCGAGTTCCCTGTATGGCGATGGGTATGTCTCCGAGAAGATTGCGGACGGGCTCGCGCGACTGACCCCTTACGTGCAGAAGCGCCTGCATTACATCCACGATACGGATGCAACGGCGGCACAGGGCGGAGGCAGGTCGAGTGCGTAAGGTCGTGTATCTGGGACCCGAAGAGGGTCGCGTCGTGGTTGCTGCGCAGCTTGGAGACGCGTATCGCGTCGTAGCCGCCGAGGCGACTGGGCAAAGTGTAGGCGATCAGCTGCGCGACGCCGACGCGTTTCTCGATGCGTCGATGAAAGTGCGCCTGACCCGGGCGATGCTTGCGCCGGCCTCCAAGCTCGGTCTGGTGGTCACGGCAACGACCGGCGCCGATCACATTGACGGCGAATACCTGCGCAGTCGGGACATTCCACTGCTTACGCTGAAGGGTCAGCAACAGATTACGGGCCAGTTGACGCCGGCGGCGGAGCTTAGCTGGCTGCTGCTGATGGCGTGTGCGCGCAAACTTCGCTCGGCGATTCATCACGTCGAGCAGGGTCAGTGGAACCGCGAGTTGTTTCCGGGTTCGATGCTGAAGGGTAAGACGCTGGGCCTGATCGGATGCGGGCGTCTGGGCAAGTGGATGGCTCGCTACGCGAACGCATTCGACATGCGGGTGCTGGGCTACGACCCGTTGAACGACGAATGGCCACAGTACCTGCACTCAACCGACCTGATGACGCTGATGCGCGAGTCCCAATTCATTTCCATTCACGTGCATCTGACGGAGCAGACGCGTCAGATGATCGGCGCGAAGGAATTGGCGGCGGTGCAGCCCGGCACCATCCTGATCAACACGGCACGCGGTGCCGTAGTGGATGAGGGTGCGTTGATCGCCGCGCTGGAGGACGGGCGGATCGGAGCGTTTGGCGTCGACGTCCTCGAGGGAGAGCCCGAGGTGACCGCCACGCGTCTGTGGCAATACGCGCAGACACACACCAACTGCATCATCACCCCGCATATCGGCGGTTTCAGTCCCGATGCGCTGTCCGTGGTCCTGCGATTCTCGGCACAACGGATCGCGGACTTCTTCAGAAAATAGTCATGGACTGTCCCGCCCTGGCCCACGAACTCGTCAGTGCTTCGATGCGGTGCGCATTCGGTATTCCGGGCGGGGGCCCCAGCCTCCAACTGGTCGATGCCCTGTCGCGCAACGGGGTGCGCTTCATCACCACCGGGCATGAGACGACCGCAGCGCTGATGGCGGCCGCGGCGTCACGGGCCGGCGCGGGC
>FTEG01000474.1_pt1 | contig 37135 bp, 31 predicted proteins | sample 1640171 | NCBI WGS metagenome assembly FTEG01 (sample SAMEA3914816, study PRJEB12502) | metagenome | biome: forest; material: soil | place: USA | collected 2011-09-16 | depth 0.3 m | reverse complement strand
TGACGACAAGAGGACACCGGCCTCCACCGCACAGCGGCCCAGGGCCGCCTCGGCTCGGCTGCTGACTGCGATAGTAATATCGCTGAGGAGATATTGGCACCTTGAAAAAGCCGACTGTTCCTGGGGGACGGCACGCGACCGACGGTTTGCGCCTACGAAGGAATCACGAACTGATAATCACTGCGTTGCAGGAGGGCCCAGACCGGCAATCGCAAGGGTTCCGCGAGCTGCGGCGCTAGCTTAAGAGCGCTCACTTCGAGGTGACACGGCTGGGTCCGTATGGAACGCGTCGCGCGGCTCGAAAACCCGCCAATCCGAGGGGCAGGTGGTCATGAAAGAGACCTCGATCCGCGCCCGCGGGGCGGAGCCAGTGGCAAACTGGTCGCGCCCCGCTCAGTTGCTTCGTAGCTGCATTTTTGTGTAAACTCATGTGTGAGGAGTTACACAATGGCAACGAATCTCTCCATTGACCCCCAGCTCATCGAGGAGGCCCTGAAGGTCAGTGGCGAGCGCACCAAGGCCGCCGCAGTAACCCAGGCTTTGCGAGAGTTCATCGCGCGCCGGCGTCAGAAGGGTGTCCTGGAACTCGCCGGTAAGCTCGAGTGGGATCCCGGCTACGACTACAAGAACGAGCGCTCACGCAACTGAAGGTTGCGCACGATGAGCCTGCTGGTTGACACCAGTGTCTGGTCATTGCTCCTGCGTCGCGACCGACCTGACGACAGCCCGGAAGTGGCGGCGGTGACCGAGGCGCTCGAGAGCGGTGCTCGCATTCTCTCGACGGGTCTGATTCTGCAGGAGCTCCTGCAAGGCTTTTCCGGTCCGAAGGCGAGGAGGCAGATTGTTGAACGCTTTTCGGCGTTTCCCCTTCTCGTCCCTGACCGAGAGGACCATGTTAGCGCCGCGGACTTGCACAATCGCTGCCGAGCCCGCGGCGTCCAGACGGGCACGATCGACGCTTTGCTCGCTCAGCTCTGCATTCGTCACGAGTTGACACTCCTGACAACGGACGTTGATTTTCAACACATCGCCAAGCACGCCCCTCTTCAAGTCTGGGCTCCGTAAAAGCGATGCTCTTGATCGCTGCTGAATCATAGTGAGAGCAGCAGCGTCTGCGGCACTCGGGCGGTCGGGCGTGTCAGCGCTGACCGGTATGGATCTCAGGCTTAGCATTGACCTCCCGCGCAGGGGCCTATTCGGGTTCTGGTGCAGTTTCCAAACCGTCCGGAATTCGGCAACAAGGTCACCAGTCACGGATGAGACGGGCCATCCGTTTCGAAGCGCGTATCGCTCGGTCCTGTTCCGGTGATGAAAACAGTCGCGGGTTGGTCACCCGTGAAGGCGAAGTGGGGCGTGTTGGCGGGTTCTGTATAGAACGCGCCCTGCGTAAGCGCGCTCGTCTGAGCGTCGTCGGCCTTGCTGCCATATCCAAAGTGCCATTCGCCCGAGACAACCGTTGCAAGCCGATTATCGCGGTGGGAATGCGCCGCGATGTGGGTATGCGCCGGTATCTTAAGCTCGATGGCGTAAGGGCCAGCCTTGGCAGGATCGCCGGACAGCACAATTGTCTGAATTCCGTCGACTCCCGATGTTCCGACACCCGCACCGGTTCTCGCCAGGGCGCCAATCTCGGCAACACCGAGAGTGCGTGAGTTTATGGATCGGTCGCCGGACAGGAAATCCACGATGGCTGAAACTGTCGCTTTGGGCTGCTCTTCCATCAGCCAGTGGCCTGACGCCGTGATGACGGCCTCATGAACATTGTCGGCCGCAAATCTCATGATGTAGGCCATGGTTGAACCCAGGGAATGATCGCCTCCGACGGCCAACACGGGCATTTGCAGGCGGCCGCGTCCAACGGCTGCTTTGTTATCGATGACGTCCCGATCGAACGCTGCAAATTGGGCAAACCCTGCGTGCATGCGCCCCGGCTTTGCGTAGAGTTCCGCATAATGCGCGCGTGAGACCTCGTCGAACCTTGCAGGGTCTGCGGCAAAATCATTCCAGAAGCGATCGAGATAGATGCGCTCACGGCCTGCGACCAGCCTCTCCATGTCGACTCCACCAAACCGGAAATGCCAGAGAAGCGGGCTTTTCAAAATATCATCCCATGGCCCAACCCCAGGGACGGGCGCGTCCATCATCACAAGCTTTGTTGTGCGCTCCGGATACCGCTCAGCAAATGCAAAAGCGACCATATTGCCAATGTCATGACCGACAATGCCTGCGCTTGCAACATGAAGCGTGTCCAAAACGTCCGCAATGTCTTTGGCTTGATTCATCTTCTCAAAGCCATGGTCTGTAACAGCCGACAGACCCATACTGCGAAGATCCGGCACAATCACCGTATGATCGACGGCGAGAGAGGCGGCAAGCGGCGCCCACATATCGCCGGTGTCTCCAAAACCATGCAGCAGTACTACGGCAGATCCCGTTCCGCCAACCCGGATATGAACGGTAGTTCCGTTAGCTCGGATCTCTTGAACCCTGAAACTGCTCGGGTAAGGCTGGATGTCTGCAGCTGCCGGAAGCGCTGCAATGGACAGGAAGAGGGCACTGAGCGTTTTCCAAGGCATAGACCCTCCGCTAATCGATTAGTCTTTACGAGTGCACTGCTCGCTAACGCCGCGAGCATGCAATGACTTGCACTAATTATATACTGATCGGTATTTAAGTATCGACGCCGTCGTTGTTAGATGTCAACTAAATTATGTACCGGCGGGTCTGGAGTCTTTGAAGAGGAGAAGGCCCAAGTGATTGGTCGTCCCAGAGAGTTCGACACAGATAGAGCCCTTGAGCGCGCCATGGAGCTGTTCTGGCGGCAGGGCTATGAGGGCACGTCCCTGACCGATCTCACACGAGAACTTGGATTGACTCGCCCAAGCCTCTATGCGGCCTTCGAAAACAAGGAGGGGCTCTTCTTGAAAGCGCTCGATCTATACGAAGCGCGCGCAGGATATCGGCAAGCCGCACTCAAGGCGCCGACGGCGCGGGCCTATGCGCGCGCGTTACTGGAGGGCGCTGCCGATCTGCACGGCGACAAAAGAAACCCGCCGGGATGCCTGGGAGTCCAGGGTGCTCTTGCTTGTGCGCCGCAGTCGGATTCGATCCGTAAGGAGCTCATTCGGCGCCGCAAAATCGGCGAGAGCATCATTCTGGGTCGACTGAAAAATGCTAAAGCGGAAGGAGACCTTCCTCCGGACGCCGATCCAGCTGATCTCGCCCGTTATCTGTCGATTGTAATATATGGCATCACGATACAAGCAGCAGGGGGTGCTACGCGAAAGGAACTACGCAGCGCCGCGGAGCTCGCCCTGCGAAGCTGGCCGCAAGCTCCCAAGGCGAAAGGGAGACAGGGCGGTTAGGTCTGTTGGGGCCGCAGCAAGAGTCAGCGCCAATAGTCTGTAATAGAAGCAACAGGTTACGCCGTAGGTTCGCAGGTTGGTGTCCATTGGACTCATTTCCAAGAAAGCCGGCCGGACCCTCGGCAACTTGTGCGCTGGGGTCATGTTCGATCTCGCCGACAACGTACCGCTGACCGACTTGGGACAGGAGTGGGTCGATCCGCCTGCGCTTGCTCACCAAACGTGGCTTAATCTCTCAGGAGGAACCTGCCAGACCCGGCGATACCCGGCCGGATAGTGACTATGTCGAAGAGTTGGAGGAGAAAGGCGTTCGGAGCGCCGAGGCCTACGCAAACAAGTGGGGCAAGCTTGGAGGGTTCGTTCAAACGTGACGTGCGGAACTATCCGCTCTACTTCCTGCTGTGGACGGGATGGGGGCTGTTCTATTTCAGCCAGGGCTTGACGCAGAGGCTTGTATCGCACGACACCACTCCCTGGTGGCGTTATTTAGTGGCATGGGCGCTGGGCGTCTACATTTGGGCGCTGCTCACTCCCGCCATCTTATGGCTAGGCCGCAAGTTTCCGCTCGAGCGGCGGCCCCGGTGGGCTGCGGCGACGGTACACCTTCTGCTGGGCGCTGGCTTCTCCGCTGTCGAGTTGAGCCTGGAAAGCGTGATGTATTCGCGCCTGCAACTGTTCCCGAGCATGCAGGACTTCCTCGGGACTCTTGCCCCGTTGCTGCTGAAGGGATTCCACGGCGGCGTGCTCGATTACTGGATTGTGATCGGCGTGCAGTGGGGACTCCTCTATTATCGCAGATATGAACTGCGCTCACAGGAAGCGCTGAAGCTCGAGTTGCGGGCGGCGGAGTTGCAGTCGCAGTTGATGGGCGCCCAATTGAGCGCACTCAAGATGCAACTGCAGCCGCATTTTCTCTTCAATACCTTGAATGCCATCACTGTGCTGGTACGGCAGCACAAAAGCGCCGATGCAGAGCAGATGCTGGGTCACCTGAGCGATCTGTTGCGGGGTGTGTTGGAGGACGTCGATGCGCAGGAGGTTTCATTGCGTCGCGAGCTGGAGTACCTGCAACTGTACCTCGCAATCGAGCACGTGCGGTTTGCCGACCGCTTGCGCGTGGAGATTTCGGTAGATCCGGCGACGCTGGAAGCATCGGTTCCACAATTACTCCTGCAGCCGATAGTCGAAAACGCCGTCCGCCACGGCATCGGCCGGAGCTCCTCTGCCGGCCGCATTCTCATCCGTACGGCAAGAAGCGGGGGCATGGTAGAGGTTCACGTGCAGGACGATGGTCCCGGGCTCCCGCTGGGAAAGTCGCCCGAACACCAGGGTATCGGCCTTGCGAACACGCGTGCGCGCTTGCGACAACTCTACGGCGAAGGCGCGGGACTGAGTATCGAAAATTCCGACGGCGGCGGCGCCGTCGTCACCCTGAGATTTCCGTTTCGCGATTCCCCTACGGCAGTCGTAACAACTTATGCAGCTCACAACGCTGATCGTGGATGACGAGCCGCTGGCGCGGGAAGGTTTGCGGCTGCTGCTCTCCAAGGACCCTGAGGTATCCGAGATTCGCGAGGCGAGGGACGGGCGCGAGGGAGTTGCCGCGATTCGCGAGCGCAAGCCGGATCTCGTGTTTCTGGACGTGCAAATGCCAGAAATGGAGGGATTCGAGGTCGTGCGGAGCATCGGCGCGCAGTCCATGCCAGCGGTCATATTCGTCACCGCTCACGACCAGTACGCCATTCAAGCCTTTGAAATCAATGCGCTCGATTACCTGCTGAAACCGGTCATCGAGGAGCGCTTCGTCAAGGCTTTGGCGAGGGCCAAAGACCGCATCCGCTCGAGCACGGCGGCCGATTCGAACCGGCAGATCATCGCGCTGCTCGAAACCATCGCGTCCCCGCACAATTACTTGAAGCGCCTTGCCGTGCGTTCAGCAGGCAAGACCGTGTTTCTGGAGGTCGAAGACGTGGATTGGATCGGAGCCGCAGAGAACTATGTGGAGCTCCACTGCGGCCGGGCGAGTCATCTCCTGCACGTGACGATGAACACCCTCGAGAAATCTCTCGATCCGGAAGTGTTCCTGCGGATTCACCGGTCCATCATCGTCAATCGCGAGCGCATCAAGGAGATGGAGTCCGGTGCACATGGGGAATGCGTGATCACTCTGCGAGATGGCGTACGCCTGCAATCCGGGCGCTCGTATGGAGATAGGCTGAAGGCACTGCTCAACAACCCGTTCTGAAATTGCAGGGCCTCATCCACCCGTTCGTCAGCGAATTACTACAGTTGGTCAAGATCTGCTTTCGCATTTGCGCGCATGGCCCAAACTGCCTCGGGATCGAGGTTAAGGATGGAGTGAGCCATGCTGATGAAGACGTTGATCCGGACTCTGTTATGCGCGGCCACGATAGTGATCGCCGGGGAGCTTCATTCGGCTCAAGCGTTGGCGGACCCATCGCTTGTCGTCCGATCCGTGAAGGTCCCTATCTCCGATCTCGATCTCGCACGACCGCAGGACGTGCGCGTGTTGCGGCGTCGAATCGAAAAGGCGGCGCGCGTAGCTTGCGGCCCTGAGCCGTTCTTCCTTGTGGCGCCCGACCCACCGGGCTATCTCGGTTATCAGACTTGCTACACGCGGGCTCTCAAAGACACCCAGCTCAGGATCGCGGCACTCACCGCGAGCGCTCGTCGCATACGCGAGTCCGCAAAACCTCCGTCTCCGTAGCCTCGAAGGAGCGCATCGTGGCGCCCGAAGTTCACTACACCCGTTTGACCGTCTTATCCACCAGTTCGTCAATCTGTTCCTCCTGCTCGTCAAGATCTGCTTCCCACATTCCGGGCGTGTGGCCCAAACTGCCTCACTCCGGAATGCGGAGGTCAGAGTGAGACAGACAGTCATGCCAAAGGCCGTGTTGGTATTGTTTGTGATCTTGCCGCTAACGGCCCTATGCGCGGCTGATTCCGTGAAATACCCGGAAGCCTTTCGCCGTTGGCCGCATGTGCACACCGCAGTTCTCATGCCGGGCACCAACTCGCAGCTGATCAGCGAAGAGGGAATGCGCCACATCTTTGCGAATGAGAAGGCGCTCGGCGGCTACGCGTCCGGCAACTTTGTCGATGGGTCGATCATCGTGTACGAACTCCGCGAGATCCAACAACAGAAGAACGGCGTCATCTTCGAAGGCGAGCGCAAGAGAGTGGACGTAATGATGAAAGACGCGGGCCTCTACAAGAGCACGGGAGGATGGCGATTCGAGCGCTTCTGGGGCAACGATCAGGCGCACGATGCCCTTCATGACTCAGGAATTTCGTGCTTCGAGTGTCACTCGAAGGCGAATGCGCACGGCTTCGTGTTCAGCCAGCTTCAGTGAGCAAGGGCCGATACACGCAAGGATTCAAACAACAAGTGGTGGCGCGACTGGTGCCGCCGGAGAGTGCCCCGATCTGTCCCAGCGTCGTTGGATGCGGCTGGCGTGGGTGACACTTGCGGTAGTAGGCTCTTTTACGACGCAACGCTTCTGCGTGGTGCTAGGGACTCATCGCATGCAATACGAACTACCCCAGGCGCAAGACAGTACGATTTGGGACATCTGGCTCTCGATGCACAACCTCCCGGCAATGGCCGTCGCCGACGAGATTGGAGTTCTGCAGGCCCTCGAGAAAGAGCCGGCGACCAGCGCCGAGGTGGCCCAACGCCTGGGCCTGAATCGACGTGCGACCGAGGTTCTTTTCTCGATGCTCAGGGCGCTGGATCTGGTCGTGTTACGCAAGGGTCGCCACGAGCTGGCGGATGTCAGCCGGACTTACCTCTTGCCGCAGAGCCCGTACTACTGGGGTCCGTTGCTTCGGGCTATTGGGGTTCTGCCTCAACAGCGTGCGGCCTTGATTCGCGCGCTCAACGCAACCAACGAATTCGATGCAGGGATGCCTGGACGCCTACCTTCGCACGCGTGGGCGAGCGGAGAGATGGATCGCGCTCAGGCGGAAGCCGTGTCGCGTGCGATGCATTGCCACTCGTTGTCGGCTTCAGTCGGCGCAGCCCGCAATGGAAACTTCGGGGATGTTAAGCGCCTGCTGGATGTTGGCGGCGGCTCGGGCTGCTTTTCCATCGCCATTGCCCAACACTTTCCCGATATCCGTTGCACCATCATGGAGCTGCGTTCGGTATGTGAAGTTGCTCAGGGCTACATTGAGCGGGGTGGCGTGCGCGAGCGCGTCAATACCATTGCGGTCGATATGTTTCACGACCCTTGGCCCCGCGACTGCGACGGGATACTCTTGTCGAACGTCCTCCACGACTGGAATACGGAAGTGGATCTTTTCCTCGCGCGCCGCGCGTACGAGGCACTGCCCAGCGGCGGTCGGATCTTCCTTCACGAAATGTTGCTGGCCGAGGATGGGGCCGGACCGCTCACCACGGCCTCGTTCTCGATGCTGATGCTTTTCACCACCCAGGGGCGTCAGTACTCGCTGAGCGAGCTCCGGCAGATCCTCTCCGACGCCGGCTTCGTTGCCATCGATGTGCGCCCGACGCACGGATACTATTCGGTGGTGAGCGGCCGCAAGCCGTAAACCTCGGTGACTGAACGGAGACTCAACGGTGAAGGAAACACAGCTGTCACCCAACATCCGACTGCTGAAGGCGGAAGTTCCGCGGAACGACGCCATGGCGGTGGTCGCTTTCGGGGGCATTGCTCAGGGCCTCGGCATGCCGGCGTTCGAGTTCTTCAGAACGCTGGAGCGGCTGGGCGTGGACGCCTTGTTCATCCGGGATCCCTCCCAAGGCTGGTACCAGAGAGCGATCGAGGGATTCGGCGACACGACGATCGCCATGGCCAGCCACCTGGAGCGGCTGCTGGCGGAGCAGTTCTGCGGCCGCCGCATTCTGGCGATCGGCAATTCGATGGGCGGCTGGGCGGCGATGCTGTTCGGTTGTCTGTGTGAGCTGGAGGCAGTCATCGCGATCTCGCCGCAGACATTCATCTCGCCCGCATTGCGCCGCAAGCATTCGGATTCGCGGTGGGCCGCCCAAATCGACTCGATAGGCGGTCCCGCCTTCGACGATCTCGCGCCTCTCATGCGGCGTTCAACGTCTCCGCGCACGGTCATCTACGTTGGAGAGAACGACCCGCTCGACATGGCGCACGCGCAGCACGTCGCGGATAGCCCGTCGTTGCGGCTGCGTACGCTCGATGAGTGTGGCCACGACGCTGCGCGAAATTTGCGAGATCGCGGGATGTTGCGTCCGCTGCTGCAAGACATCATTGCGGTGAGCTGACGGCGCCGGATCGAATCCGCGGACCTCGGGCAGCTTGCAGCGCGCAACTCGCCAACCCCTTGAGCATTTGGGCGCGCTGACCTCACAATTGCCTGCAACATAGGGATGCAGTGCGAGGGGACATGGCCGCTGCCATTTTGCAGGTCACCGGATTCGCTCTTCAGGAGGAGCACCCGCTCCAATCCGGCGCCGAGCGTGCGTCAGTGCTTGAAATTGCGATGCATGCGCTGTTCGCCGATTCCGTCGGGTCGGAATGGCTTCGAGCGGTGTGCGAACAGACGGGATACAGTTTCGCAGACCTCGAGACGGTCTGGGGTAGTGAGGAGGGCCTGCGCGTTGCAGCGACGCGTTACGCCATGACTCTAGCCCTCGGTTGAGGGTCGGCGGCGCACTGCCCGCCCGCCGCAATAGGTGACCGTGCCTCGAATCTTCCCGGGAATCAGTCGAGCAGCGAGTCTTCGATGCGCCCGATTTCCTCGAGGATGGACGCCATTTCCCGTTCAGCGCCGGTCAGTCCATTCCTGAGTGTCAGCCGCACCGCGCTCACGACGGTATTGGCCTTCGCTTCCAGCTCGCGCAGTTGGACTCTGGTGGTTCGTGCGGCCAGATTCAGCTCGTAATACCTTCTTTCCAGCAATCCAATTTTTCGATCGGCATCGGCAACGTCCATAGCGGCTCTCCTGCAGCGGCCAACCAGAGTGCCACCCATGATCTCCCAGACGGCGCTCCAGTCAATGCAATCTGACATGTCGTCATGCGAAAACACTACGCGCAGCGCTGCGATCGTTGCGCCGTACAACTGCTCAGTTGTTTGATTTACGAGGAAGCACGGGCGATCCTCATCAGGTACGCGAGCAGGAGAGTTTCAATGACGAAAGTGATCGGCGGGCAGTCATCCGCGCCCGCGGTGACGGAGCTGGGTGCCGGCGGTCTCGCCGGAGGGAGTCTGATCGCCCGGCCCGCGGAGATTGCGCGGTTCGGCGTGTACTCCTGGTATGTCCTTGCCCTGATCTGGGGAGTGTTGTTGTTCCGCTTCGTGGATCTGCAGATCATCTCCGTGTTGCTGGAGTCGATCCGCCATGAATTCAACGTTTCGGACACCCAGCTCGGGCTGCTGAGTGGCACCGCATTCGCGCTGTTCTACGGCGCGCTCGGCGTGCCGATGGGCTGGCTGGCAGATCGCTATAATCGCCGCAACCTCATCGCCGGGTGTCTGGCGATGTGGAGCGTGATGACGGCCGTTTGTGGGCTGGCGAGCAGCGTAGGGTGGCTGTTCCTGTCGCGGATGGGGGTCGGCATCGGCGAGGCCGGTGGTGCGCCCCCCTCGTATTCTTTGATTTCCGACTACTTCCCGGCGGCGCGGCGTTCGTCGATCTTCGCCGTGCTGAGCTCGGCAACTCCCTGCGGAGTTTGCGTGGGCATGCTCTTCGGCGGTTGGGCCAACGCTTATCTGGGCTGGCGATGGGCGCTCGCGGGTGTCGGCGTACCGGGTCTGCTTCTGGCACTGCTGATTCGCCTCACGATACGCGAGCCCTTGCGTGGTGCGGCCGATCGCGTGCGTGCGACCGCGAGCCCGCCGTTCGGCGAGGCGGTGCGCTACCTCGTGCGAGTGCCGTCGTATCGCCACCTGGTACTGGCTACCAGTGTATTCACGATGGGGGCAACAGGCTCCGGCATCTGGATCACCTCGTTCTTCATTCGCGTGCACCACATGCCCGCCTCGGAGGTCGCCACCTGGCTCGCTTTCATCTACGGCGGCGGCGGAGTGCTCGGCACGCTTGCCGGGGGTGTGCTCGCCGACCGCTTGTCGCGACGAACGGGCGACTGGGGATGGCAGGCCCGCTTGCCAGCCCTGACGAGCGCGGCCATTCTGCCGCTCGCGTTCTTCGTCTATCTCTGGCCTCATCCGCTCGCGGCGCTGTTGGTGCATACCGGGACCACGTTCCTCATGCATGCCTACATGGGGCCCGCCTACGGCACCATACAGAGCCTTGCGGGGGTGACCCGGCGCGCAACGGCTGCGGCCATCAACCTGCTGGCTTCGAATCTGATAGCGCTGGGACTCGGGCCACTGCTGGTTGGCATCGCGAGTGACCGGCTCGGTGCCCGCTTCGGAACCGAATCACTGCGTTATTCGATTCTCACCATCGTCGTCGTGTGCTACAGCTGGGCTGCGATCCACTTCCTGCTGGCATCGAAGACTCTGCCGCGAGATCTTCAGGCGGCCCAGCGCAGCGCGTTCTGAAGGCTCAGGGGCGGAAGTGGCCGGTGTCTTGATTCCAGCCAGCCGACACGCAGTGCGTGCGCTGAAGGTCCTGGCGAGCCGGCGGCTCCGCTCATCGCTGGCCGCGGCCAGCCCGCGTGACTTCAAGACACGCGATGCCGGAGTTTGTGATCCCGCCCGAATCCTCGACTCGCCGGATATCAGCCTGTATTGTCTCGATCATGCGAGCGGCAGCGCGATCTTCGTCGACTCCGACTGCGAGCACATCGACGCCGCCGCATTCCTCTACCAGGCCCAGGCACGGCACGCGCGTGCCCTGATATCCGTTCCGTTTGCCGTCCTGCATGAGCTTGCGAACGCCGTCTCTCTCGGCTCGACGCGACTCGCGCTCGTCTACTCGACCGGGCGATGTGGGTCGACGCTGGTGAGCCGGGCGCTGGGCGGAAATCCGTTCGTGAGGAGTCTGTCCGAGCCGGATGCGTTCACGAACCTCGTGTCGCTCAGTATCGAGGGCCGCGTGTCCGGCGAAGAGCTCCGTAAGCTGCTGCGCAGCTGCATGTTGCTGCAGCTGGCCCCGCACATTTGCCGCTCTTCTCCCCGGTTGATCGCAGTGAAATTCAGGAGCTTCGTGGTCGCTCTGGCGCAAGAGCTCCATGAGGTGTTTCCCGAGGCGAAGGGCGTGTTTCTGTATCGCCACGCGGTCGGGTACTTCCGCTCGGTCGCGCGCATCCTGCGACAGCATCGCTGGGACGAGCTGAGTGCGCCGGCGCCGCAAATGCTCGCAGCCATGCGGGGTTTGGTTCCCCTGCTGGATGAGCATGCGCGCGTGCGCAGCGAGGCGCCATCCACGGCGGAGGTGATCGCATGCATGTGGGCATCTGCGATGCAGGATGCCCTGAAATTGTTGCGGAAGGACACGCAGACTCTCGCGATACGCTACGAGGACGTGCTGGAGGACGCGCGGTCGGCGCTGAGAGCGTTGTTTTCGTTCCTGGAGGTCGGCGGTATCGACGAGGAGGCCCTGGATGGGATACTGCGGGAGGACTCTCAGGCGGGCAGCTCGCTCGGGCGCGCCGGACTGGCCAGCCGTGCTGGCCGACTTACGGACGAGGTAGTGGAAAACATGCTCTCCTGCCTGAGGGCAGTGGCGCCTCGGTTGTCTCCTGACATGCGCCTGCCATCTGCGTAGATCATTCGCAGGGCGGCTCGCTGCACGCTCAGGGTGCGCACGCGCTCGCCTCGGTCTTCAAAACCGCATGCATGGCGGACTCGAGCAAGTGAGGGTCCGAGACACGCAGCGACTCATTGAGCGCGCGGGCGCGCCGGGCAAATGCCTCGTCCTCGAGAATTTGCACGACCTTGTGTCTGATGGTGGCGGGCGTGTCCCACTTTCTGCTGCCTCGCATGCCCAGCCCCAGGCGCACGACACGCGCCGCATTGCCGTGCTGATCGTAGTCGCGAGGAAACACCAGCATGGGCGTGCTCGTTGCGATGCACTCCCGATAGGTGTTCGCACCGCCATGGATTATCGCCAGATCCGCCTGCTGCAGACACGCCAACTGAGGCAGGAAGGGCGCGATGTGCGCCTGTTTCGACAGCGGGCGTAGCGCCGTGAATGCTTTCACATTGCCGGCCGAGACGATCACCGTCACGTTCGGAATTCCGTGGAGGCCTTCAACGATACGCCCGATCAACGCGAGGTCATCGCGCCAGCTGGGCATGCTGAGGCCCATGGCGACGTAGAGCAGGTACGAGCCCTCGCGCGCGCGAGGCAGACTGAAGTGCGCCTGCTTGCGCTGCAGATCCGGCCACAGCCCCACATAGCGAGCTCCTTGAGGCAGCGGCCGTGAGCGCGGCAAGTCGACCTGCGGCGCACCGAGCACCCATTCCTCCAGCCCATCGATATACAGGTCGTACGCCACACGGCGTCGGGCCTTCGGCTTCTGTCTGGCGTCCAGATGTCTCAGAACTGCGGGCAGGAGCTGATGGCACGTGTAGAACCCCATCCAGCCGAGAGTCGCATTTCCAAACTGACGTGTCCGCACCAGAATCTGCTCCCATGCCCACAGCAGAGTGACGCCGATTCTTGCCCCGCGAGTGTCCCGTGGAGTGAAGCCCGAGGTCGGCGGCGGAGCGAGCGAGTCGCGACCTGGCCAGGGCTTGTCTTGAAGCAGCACGCAACGCAGCCGACGAGCCTGGAGAAGCGGTACGTAGGCGACGAGCATCGGATCCACCAATACCAGATCCGGGGTGCAGCGCGAGAGCTGCCTGCCGATTGCCAACTCGAGATCGGCAATCGAGTGAGCAACGAGTCGGCGCCGCTCACGGGCCGCCCGCAGGCATCGCAGCGTCGCCCTGATGTTTCGCAACCCCTCCTTCCAGCCTTCCACCAGGAGGTGCTCGTGGCACGCCCACGTCGGAGAGATCTCGTGCAGCTCGAAGCCCTGGGCTGTGACCGTGCGCCGAAGGGAGCTCTCCGCCCAGTACTCTACCGCGTAGCCGATGTTACGAAGGCGTCGGGCCAACCCCAGCGTGCTGTATACGTGGCTCACGAAACCCGATACTAAGAAAACCACCGTGCCCAGGGCTGCTGGGGGTCGATCGTACACGGGCAGCGGGGTTTCGGCGCTCATGGCGCGTCGAAGCATGCACAGCGCCGGCACCGATGTCGAGCCGCCGGCCGCGCCTGCGTCGCCGGCTCGCGTCGCAGCCTGTGTCAAGATTCGTGTCTGCTCGAGTGTTGCACAACGAAAGCCTGTAACGAGTTGAGTCAGAAGACCCACCGAGCGTAATTTCAACTCGTGCAGTAGAGTGTGGCGAGTCCGGGCGAGAGCGCAGTCAGTTGCCCGGGGCCATGTGGATGACGGCGCGACGGACGGGAGCTACGTGACTTATGCGCGACCTCAATGGAAAAGTTGCGTTCATCACCGGTGGCACGAGCGGCATCGGGCTGGGGATTGCCAAGGCCCTGGGCGCGGCCGGAATGCGCCTGATGCTGACCTATCGCCGCGAGGAGGCGAATCGCGAAGCCCTGAGCTACTTCGCCAATCATCCGCGCATCGATGTGCGTACCCTCAGGCTGGATGTGACGGACCGGGAGCAGATGGCGCGCGCTGCGCACGAGACCATCGCAACTTTCGGCAAGGTGCACCTGCTGTGTAACAACGCGGCTGCCAGTCTGCTGACGAGCATCGACCTGGCCACCCATGAGGATTGGGACTGGATCTTCGGCGTCAACGTGAATGGCATCTCCAACGCCCTCGTGAGCTTTCTACCGCTGATGAAGCAGCAGGGAGAGGGCGGACACGTCATGAACGTGGCATCGATGGGTTCGTTCGTCAGCGGCCCAAACGCGGGCGTTTATACGGCATCGAAGTTTGCCGTGCGCGGCATCTCCGAGAGCCTGCGCTACGCGCTGGCACCGCACGGCATCGGTGTGTCGCTCGTATGCCCCGGCCTCACGCGAACCGAGATATATCGTTCACCGCTCACGCGACCAGGGCGCACGCAGTCGATGCCACCCGACACATCGTTCCTGGAGAGGCTGGCGAGCGTGCATGCGACTGGCATGGATCCTGATGAAGTGGGTCACAGGACGCTGATAGGCCTGCTGCGCAATGACTTCTATATCTTTACTCACCCGGAGTTCCGCGACGAGCTCCGGGAAGTCTGCGACGAAATCGTCGCCTCCTTTCCCAGTGAGGACCCCGGGGATGCGCCCCGGCTCGTATACGAAGAGGTGCGCCGCCGCCGCAAGGAAGATGCGCGCCGCCTGCTGGAAGCATTGCCCCATCGTTCGATGAGTTCGCTGTCGCCGTGAAGGCCCTAACCATGTGCAATTTCACAAAGTACTGATCGATATGAGCATCAACTGCGAAAATGGCCCCCTCGAGAGCGTCGTGTGCGAGATGATCGCGCGGGCGTGCAACTTCCAGCACGCCGTCGTTTCACCCAACGACAGCGTCTATGACCTGGGACTCGATTCCATGAGTGTGACCTCCGTGCTGGCGGAGCTCGAGACGCTCTACGGCGTGGAGTTCAGCGCGGATCAGATCATGGAGATCCTCCAGGCTCCCCTGGTTCGCGATCTCATCGAGGTCGTGAGCCAGGTTCTGCAGGGCGAGTCGCTGTCCTCCGCCAGTCTCGCCTGATGGCCGCAAGCTGAGCTCGCCGGCGCGACCTATCCGGCACACTCCTGCGAGGCCCTGGGCCGCAGTGCGGTTCCGTTCCAGAGATAGCGGAACGAGCCCTCGTTCGGCTGCACGAACTGCACGAAGGGCAGGAACTGATGGTCCGACGGACGCGCGAAAAAGATGTTGTCGCGCGCGGGCCGCAGCTGGGCCGCAAAAAACGGCTCCGGAGCCGTCTCCCCGCCCACTCTTTTATAGGCACGCAGCTCGAGCGAGCTGAGAGTGGCGCCGCTGATGCTCATGGCCGTAGCCGCGTTCTGGTACACCCCCACATACGATGAGGTGTCCTTGCTGGCCCGCTCCTCGGCGCTCAGGAGCTTCGGCATGCGCAGCGACACGAACTCGGGAACCTCCTTGCCGAAGACCGCGGTCGCTACTGACACAGGAGAGTGGTCGGTGCAGGCAACGATCAGCCCGAGACGGTGCCGTGGATGAACACGCAGCAGGGTGGGGGCGCCGGGATGCACCGAATTGTGTCCGAACCACCCTGAGCCGTAGTGCTTCCAGCCGAGGCGGATCCCGCACTCCCTGGGGCTCCAGCCCGGAAGCGACACCACTTCCTCATCCAGGCTATCCGGGTCGGCTCGTCCGAAACACGCACAGTCCAGCCCTGACAGCTGGTACTGCAGGAATCTCAGGAAGTCAGGGCCCGAAATGGCAAAGCCCTCGCCCGTCGCGCCACAGATGCGAATGGTGTCCGCTTCGTCCTGATGGGTCCCGGGGGAGATTCCGAGCGGGGTGAGCAGCTCATCGCACAGCACCTGGGTGTAGGGCTTGTCGTAGCAGCGCTCGAGAATGGCGCACAGCAGCCATGCTCCGGTGCGCCCATAGCTATAGAGGCGGCCAGGCTGGTACAGAGGGCATGCGCCGAGCTGAGGATACAGGGCGTTCAGATTGATGCGGCCGTTCGCAGCGAGTGGCGCTTGCAGCATGCGGGAGTCGTCCAGCCCGTGGGTGTGCTCCAGCAATTGCTTGATCGTCACGCCCGAGAGCAGCTGCGCCAGCCCAGGGCAGTCGCGCAGGAAGGGCGACACCGGCGAGCCGAGCTCGAAGTAATGACTCTCGATGGCGTTTCCGACCAGAGTCGCGGTGAAGAGCTTGGTGATGCAACCGACGCGCAGCTGCTCGGATGAACCGAGGACCGCAGATTTCGAGCGCCCTTCATGAAACAGCCACACACCGATCGCCCCGCTGCCGGGCTGGGGGAAGGCTCTGTTGAGTCGGTTCTGCAGCTCTCCGAGTCGGGTCAGCTCGTCGAAGGAGCTCTGGGTTCGGGTCTGTTCCATGGTTCTATATCCTGCGGCCGAGGCGTCGCCAGTAGGGGTCGCGAAGCCGCTGCTTGTAGAGCTTTCCATTGGGATCGCGGGGCAGCTCGCTCGCGTACTCCAGATGTCGCGGGACTTTCGCAGAGGACAGATGCGCGGCGACGAACTTGAGGATGTCGGCGGTGAGGTGCGCATCCGGGGTGACGTTCGGGAGAGGCTGAACGACGGCGTTCACGACTTCACCCATGAGCTGGTCGGGGACGCCGAACACGGCGCAGTCGGCGACTCGGGGATGCTGTACGAGGATCCGCTCGACCTCGGCGGAATAGATGTTCATGCCCCCTGTGATGATCATGTCGATCTTGCGGTCGCAAACGAACAGATAGCCCTCCTCGTTCAGATATCCGACGTCACCGGCTGTGAAGAATTCTCCCCGATGCGCCGCACGGGTCTTCTCGGGCGCGCCGCGGTACTCGAAGCGGTCTCCCGTGTAGCGGGTAAGATAGATGGTGCCGCTCGTTCCGCAGCACTGCTCTTCGCCTCATCGTCGAGGATTCGGACTCTCGATCCGGGAATGGGCTTGCCCACGGTGCCCGGGTACTTGAGCCACTCGTGCGAGTCGACCACCGTGCCGGCACCCTCGGCCGCGCCATAACCTTCCCACAGTATCGGCCCCCACCACTCGATCATCTGTCGTTTCGTTTCGACTGGGCAGGGAGCCGCGGAGTGCAGCACGAAGCGCAGCGACGAGCGAACGTCATAACGCTCGCGCACGCGAGGAGGCAGCTTCAGGAGGCGAACGAACATCGTCGGAACCATGAAGGAGGTCGTGACGCGATGCTCCTGGATCAGCTGTAGCAGTATCTCGGCATCCCACTTCCCGACGAGCACGACGGCATGCCCCATGTGCAGCGAAACGATGGCGCCCTCCAGGGGAGCTGCGTGATAGAGCATCGACGCGCACAGATGAACGTGACCTTCCTCCGGGTGAACGCCAACCGCGATACGGAAACCGATGCTCCGTTGCAGAGCGGCCGCCGCATTCTCCAGCGGCAGACGGATCCCCTTCGAAGTGCCTGTTGTTGCCGATGTGTACGTCAGCATCCGGCCCACGCAAGTGTCCTCGAGCGCGCTCGCGTCGCTTCCTGCAATGAAGTCCGCCAGAGAGATGCACCCCTCGAGCTTGCCAATGCAGATCAGCAGCTCCGGAGGTTGCGCCATCCCCGCCACGGCAGCCTTGACGAGTGGCGCCAGACGTTCGTGGACGATGAGAGTTCTGCTGCCGCTGTCATCCAGGATGTGAGCGACCTCCGCCGGGGCCAGATGCCAGTTGATGGGCACCACGTGCATACCGATCTGTGTGGCCGCCAGATAGGCCGTCAGATATTCGACGACGTTCGGCGAGATGATCGCCAGCACCGAGTCCCGCCCCAAGCCGCGGGCGCGTAAAGCGCGCGACAGCCGGTTGACCTGCGCTCTCAGCTCACCGCGCGTGCAGCGTCTGCCACCGGCCTCGATCACGGCCGTTGCGTTCGGGTCACGGCCTGTGAAATGGGCAAAGTTGATCTCTTCCATGTGAGTCCTGACGGATATGCTGTTCGCCGGTCACGAAACTACTCGAATGCGCGCGCGCACGGCAACGCCGTGCGGCGTTCGCGTGAGTGTCGGAGCACATTGCCTCGCTATCCGAGGTGTGTACCATCAAGGAGATCGTCTTTCTCAGAAACCCATCAGCCACAGCAGCGACAGGCGGTGCGATGAACGCGAGCCCAAAAGAGCCCGAGGTGCCGGCGACGCAGAACGTGGCTGCCGTCGTCCTGCAGCGGATCGCGGCCATTCTGCGGGTGAACCCGCAGCTCATCGAGCTCGATTCCGATTTCGGCACGCTGGGGTTCGACTCGATGGCTCTCACGCAGCTTTGTGAGTCGCTCAACGAGCCCTACGGGATCGACCTCGTGCCACCGATCCTCTTCGAGTATTCCACGCCGCGACGCCTTGCCGAGTTTCTGGTCGCCGAGTACCCCGCTCAGTTCAGTTGCGTGGCGAGTGCTGGTTCTTTCGGTGTGCAGGCAGCGGTTTCGGCGGCCCGGTTGCCGGACTCTGGCCCTGCGGCCATTCGCGCAGACGGCGCTCCCGCCGCCGATCCGGGCGCCGCATGCGAGCCCATCGCCGTCATCGGTATGAGCGCACGCTTCCCGAAAGCCGCCGACGTGGATGCGTTCTGGAAGAATCTCCTGGACGGCCTGGATTGCGTCGATGAGATCCCAGCGGAGCGCTGGGATTGGCGCCCTGTCTACGGACCGGCGACGCAGCGGGGCAAGACGAACGTCAAATGGGCCGGCTGCATCCAGGGAATCGAGGAGTTCGATCCACGCTTCTTCGGTCTCTCGCCCCGCGATGCGCTGCTGACGGATCCGCAGCACCGCCTGCTCATGCAGCACGTCTGGAATTGCGTCGAGGATGCGGGCTACTCACCGCGGAGCCTGTCGGGGTCGCGGACTGGAATCTTCATCGGGCTCGCCGACACCGGTTACACCGATCTCCTGGCCGAGCATGAGGTGCGCTCGGATGGGTTCAGCTTCGGTGGGCGCCTGCCTTCGATCGGCGTGAACAGACTGAGCTACCTGCTGGATCTGCACGGGCCGAGCGAGCCGGTGGACTCGTCCTGCTCCAGTGCACTGGTGGCCGTTCACCGCGGCGTGCAGGCGATACTCTCCGGGGAGTGCGATACGGCGATCGTCGGGGGCGTGAGCCTGCTGCTGCTGCGGAAGCTGCACGTTTATCTGAGCAACGCCGGATTGTTGGGCGGCGACGGCCGCTGCAAGACATTTTCGCGTTACGCGGACGGCTACGGGCGCGGGGAGGGTGTTGGCATCGTACTTCTCAAGAGACTCGCGGCGGCCGAGCGCGACGGCGACCACATTTATGCGCTGATCCGCGGCAGCGGCGAGAATCACGGCGGCCGCGCCGGATCCCTGACGGCGCCGAATCCGGTCGCGCAGGCCGATCTCATCGTGCAGACCTATCACCGGGCCGGCATCGATCCGCGCAGCGTGGGATATATCGAGACTCACGGCACCGGCACCGCACTGGGCGACCCGATTGAGATCAACGGGCTCAAGAGCGCATTCGCGCAACTGGGCGTCGGGGCCTGCGAGTCAGACGAGTCACCTTTCTGCGGACTGGGCTCGGTCAAGACTAACATCGGGCATCTGGAGCCGGCCGCGGGCATCGCCGGGCTCATCAAAGTCATCTTGCAGCTCGTGCACGGCAAGATCGTGCGCACTCTGCACTGCGAGGAGCCAAATCCGTTCATTCAACTGGAAGGGTCTCCTTTCTACATCGTGAAGGAAGCCAGGGACTGGAAGCCCCTGCCGGACGTGAGCGGCTGTCCCATGCCCCGCAGAGGCGGTGTGAGCTCGTTCGGCATCGGTGGCGTCAACGCGCATGTCGTACTCGAGGAGTACATCCGGCCACCGGTCGAGGTGCGCTCGATTCGCACGCGGCGCGCACCGCTGCTCGTGGTGATCTCGGCTCGAGACGAGCGCGGCCTGCAAGCTCGGGTAGAGGATTTGTTGCGCTTCCTGCGAGACGGAAGCGTGCGCGAGCACGCGCTACCGGCAATTGCCTACACCCTGCAGGCGGGGCGCGAGGCAATGGAGCAGCGGCTCGCCCTGTGCGTGAACAACCTGACCGAGCTGCAGGACAAGCTGACTCGCTTCCTGGACGGCGATGAGCACCATGGCTGCTGCCGCGGCGAAGCCAAGCGCCACAAAGAGGCGATGGCCGTATTGAACGAAGACGACGACGCGCAGAGGCTGACGGCTGCGTGGATCGAGCGCGGCAAGTTCACGAAGTTGCTGGAGCTGTGGGTCAAGGGTCTCGGCGTCGACTGGTCCTTGCTCTATCCGCACGGACCTCCAGGACGGGCACGTCTTCCGGGCTATCCCTTCGCGAAAGAGCGTTACTGGCCCGTGTCCAACGCCGACGGGGCACGCAGCCCGTTGGAGCGCGAGGGATTGATCGGCCGCCTGCATCCTCTTGTGCACAGGAACATCTCGACGTTGTCGCAAACGCGCTTTCGATCCAGGTTCATCGGCAATGAGCCCTGGTTGGCGGATTGCGTGGTGCAAGGCGCGAGAACCCTGCCGGCCGCGGCGCATCTGGAAATGGCATGCGCAGCCTTGAGACAGGCCAGCGAAGAGCCGGGCACAGCGATGAGAATCACCGATGTGGTGTGGGCGGAGCCCATTGCCCCAGGCAAGACCGCATTGGAAGTGAGCATCGAGCTGTTCCCGCAGGAGATGGGCCGCGTCGGCTATGAGATCCGCAGCACGCCAGAGGGTGCCGTCGATGACACCGTCCATTGCCAAGGTACGGTGACGTGGTTGTCGGTGCGCGAGCTGCCCAAGTGCGACCTGCATGAGCTGAGGGAACAGTGTGCCAACGAGCGGACCGAGGCTCAGGAGGAGTATGAGAGACTGCAGGCAAGGGGCCTGGAGTACGGACCCGCGTATCGCTCTCTGCAGAGTATCTCGCGCGGAATCGACCGGACTGGAAAGGTTCTCGCGCACGCTACGATTCGGATTCCCGATGTCACCGCCGATGCGCACGAGCAGTACACGATACATCCGAGCCTGTTGGAGATCGCATTGCAGGTGGGACTGGGTTTCGCGTCGACGGCGGGGATCGCGATGCCTGTCACAGCAGACAGTATAGACGTACTCGCGAGGTGTCCTTCGCAGGTCGTCGCTTGCGTGCGCGGGGACGTCGCAGCGCAGAGGGTTGATGTCGATCTATGCGATGAAGGCGGTACGGTGCACGTCAGAGTAAGTGGACTGAGAGCCCGAGTACAAGCTCAACAGCCACGGTCTCAGCCGGCGCCTGCGCGCCCAGCAACGGCGCGGCGGTGGGTATTGCTGTGCGAGGGACTCGCCCGCGCGGCAGGATGCTCCGATGCGCCGACCCTGGAAGAGACTTGTGAGCGCGCTCTGCTTGAGCAGGGAACAGCCGTCCGGCGTCTCCGATCGAGCTCATCGGACAAGCAGGCAGAGCAGCGATTTGAGGCCTATACGCTGCAGCTCTTCGAGCTGCTGCAGGAGATCCTCAAGAGCGGCACCCACGGTGACGTGTTGCTGCAGCTGGTCGCCGACGTGCGCGCAGAGCCGGATCTGTGTGCGGGCCTCATCGCGTTGCTGCGGAGCTCGGCGCTCGAGCATCCGCGCATCCGCACTGAGACGATTACGGTAGCGGCCGGCGAGACGTGCGACACACTGCTGCAGAAGCTCGCTGCAGCAGCGTGAGCTCGTGTCGGTATTGACGCTGGACTAGATCGACTCAGCCTAGCCGCGTTTGCGCAGTCGCTGGTACGACAGGGCGAAGAACACGACTGTCATCGTCACCAGATACGCGATATGAAGCGCGAGGTTGGAAGGAGACACCTCGCCGACGGCGGCGCGCGTGAGTATCGCCAGGTGATAGGCCGGCCAGATGGGCGCGGTGACAGTCAGAATGTACGGCAGGGCGCTCAGGGGGACCCACAGACCGGACAGGAAGGACATGGGGAGGTAGATGCCATTCAGTATCGCTCCGGAGTTCTCCCCTTTCACAAGCGTGCCCACATACAGGCCCAGCGCGCAAAACGGCATTACTCCCACGACCGCAACGCCCAACAGCGCGGCCCATCGCGCCGGCGGCAGCACTACCCCCGCGGAGGTCATGGCGACCAACATGATGGGCAACGTGATGAGCACGGCGAAAAGCGCCGCGAGGACCAGCTTGGCCGCAAGATAGGCACCGGCCGGCATGGGAAAAGCGCGCCTCAAGGCAAGGAGCCCCCGGTCGCGATCCATGGCGAATACGATGCCGATCCCGAGCAACCCGGGTGAGATGACGCCAAAGGCCGTGAAGGATGCGAGCCCGTAGAGCTCGGCGGCCGGCTTGCCCTGCTGGGATGCCGAAAACAGGAAGTAGAACAGCACCGGCGGCAGGACCGTCATGAGCGTGTAGGCCGGAACGCGTGCCAGCTTGATCATCTCGTCCCAGACTTCGCCGATATAGATGTGCAGCACCGAGCGCAGGGGCATGCGCTGGGATGGCGCGAGGGGCGCGAATACGGCTGTTGGAGCGATGGCGTTCATCAGGCTGCCTGCTTGGTGATGTGGATAAAGGCTTCGGCGAGACCGGCGCGACGGACCTCCAGCGCATGGGCGGTCGGATCCGCCTGCAGAAGGCGCAGCACGGTGGGCTCGGCGATGGTCGTCTCGATATCGAGCCAAACATCATCGCGGCTGACGTGGCTGACTCCAGGCCATTGCTCGACGTGCTCGATGGGGAGGGTGCTGATACAGCGGACCCGCTGTCGCACGACATGCGCGCGCATCTGCTCGACAGTCCCTTCTGCGATCAGTTTGCCCCGGGAGACGACCAGCACCTTGTCGGCGAGCGCTTCTGCTTCCTCGATGTAGTGCGTGGTCAGCAGGACGGCGCAGCCGCACGCTACCAGAGTGCGAACCGAGCGCCACAACACTTCTCGAGCTTCGATGTCCAGGCCCGTTGTGGGCTCATCCAGAAACAGCAGCTCGGGATTCCCGCTGAACGCCATCGCGAACTGCACCCGGCGCTGTTGCCCACCGGATAGCTCGCCGTACTTGCGGGACATGAGTGAGTCCAATCCCGCCAGCTGCGCGATCTCATCGAGCGGTTTGGGGCGCGGGTAGTAGCGGCGCACTTGTTGGATCAACTCCCGGACGCGCATCATCGTGGCGAGCGCGGGTCCCTGTAGCATGACGCCGATGCGCCGCCGGTTCGCGAGCTCGATGGGAGAGCCGCCGAACAGCAGGGCACGCCCGGCATCGGGCATCGCGAGCCCGAGCAGCAGGGAAATGGCCGTGGTCTTGCCTGCGCCGTTGGGGCCCAGTAGGGCGGTGACCTTGCCGCGCTCGATTCGCAGATCCAACCCCGCGAGCGCGGTGTTGGACCCGTAGCGCTTAACGGCTCCTTCAAGAGCTGCCGGAACTTCCATCGAGTGCACGTAGTTGCTCCTTACTGTTCGGATCGCCGCATGTCGACGTTGCTGAAGAAGGTACACGGCGGCGTCTACGCCGCCAAGCACGCGCGGCCAAACAGGCGCAGAATCCGTCGCGCGAGTGCAGCTGAGCGCGCTTGCGCACTTCGCCGGTAATCGAATAATGCAAGTAGCGCCACACGGATCAGGCAGTTAGTCGATTTCAGCGCACAATCGCCGTAATTTCCCGGTACGTGCCGCACCCGTCCGTCGCCTTGCACAGCGGCTCCGATGAGCGCCACAGTGCCTGCCATGAAGACGATATTCATGTGCTCCGGACAAGGCTCGCAGTACTACCAGATGGGGCGGGAGCTCTTCCTGCAACACGCCGATTTCAGGCGCTGCATGCAGGAGATGGATCGGGTGGCCGTGGAGCTCTGCGGTAACTCCGTTCTGCGGGATCTATATGACCCTGCGCGTAGCAAGGCCGATTGGTTCGATGAGCTTGCCCTCACTTCTCCGGCGATCTTCATGGTGGAGTTCGCGCTGGGCTCGCTCCTGATGCAGGCCGGTACGGTGCCTGACTGCATCCTGGGCAGCAGCCTGGGCGTATTCGCAGCGGCGGCTCTCGGCGGTTGTCTGCAGCGGGACGAGGCGCTGCGTGCTGTGCTGAAGCAGTCCGAGATCATCCAGCGGGAGTGTCAGAAGGGAGGCATGGTCTCCATTCTCGGGGACGCTGCCTTGATCGAGCGCCCACCGCTCTCGGGGCTGTGCGAGCTCGCGGCGCTGAACTTTCCCAATCACTTCACGGTTGCCGGCCCGATAGCCCATTTGGAACGTATCGAGCGGCACCTGAGCGCGGTGGGCCTCACGTTCCAGCGGCTGGCGGTCAACTATGCTTTCCACTCGAAATGGATCGAGGCAGCCGGGCAGCCGCTCGAGGCGGGCCTGCGCAGCGTGCAGCCCAGGGCCGCGCGGATACCGCTCGCGTGTTGTGTCGGGGCCCGGACGATTCACGAACTGCCGCAGGGGTATTTCTGGAGCGTTGCGCGCCAACCGATCAGGCTGTGCGACACCATCCGAACGTTGGAAAAGGACGGTCCCCATCGCTACATCGATGTCGGTCCGGCCGGATCGCTCGCGACGATGGTCAAGTACGCTCTGGCGCCCGGATCCAGGTCTAGCGTGCACGCTGCGATGTCGCCCTACGCGAGCGATTTGCGCACGCTCCAGACGCTGCAAAGGAATATTGCCGCGCAGGAGCGAGTGCACGCCGCGCTGACTTGAGAGTGATTTGGTTCGGGAGTCAGAATGGCCTGAGCAAGTGTGGAGCAACGGATTCGATCGACAGGGGAGCGGCTATGACTGGCATGACTGCATTCGTCTTTCCCGGACAAGGCTCGCAGAAGCGCGGCATGGGGCGGGAGTTGTTCGACGAAGTGCCCGAATACAAGGCGGTAGAGTCGGAGGTGGACGAGATCGTCGGCTATTCGATGCGCAAGCTGTGCATCGAGGACCCCAACAGCTTGCTGAACGACACTCGCTTCACCCAGCCGGCGTTGTACGTGGTCAACGCGCTGTACTTCTATCGCGCGATCAGCCAAGGCAAGCGACCCGCCTATGTAGCCGGACACAGTCTCGGCGAATACGACGCGTTACTCGCAGCGGGAGCCTTCGACTTCACCACCGGCCTGCGATTGGTGCGCAGGCGCGGCGAGCTCATGTCGCAGGCGAAAAATGGCGGCATGGCGGCGGTGATTGGCCTCGCGCCGCAGCGCATCGAGCCGATTCTCAGGGATAACGGCCTGGCGAGCCTCGATGTGGCGAACTTCAACTCCACGTCCCAGACCGTCATCTCCGGACCCGTGCAGGACATCAAGCGCGCCGGGGCGCGTTTCGAGGCGGCCGGTGCGCGCTTGTACATGCCTCTGCAGGTGAGCGCAGCATTCCATTCGCGCTACATGGCGCAGGCAGCGCGCGAGTTCGCGGAATTCCTGTGTTCCGTGTCATTCAACGAGCCGCGAATCAAGGTCATCGCAAACGTGACGGCACAGCCCTATGCCGGCGCGGCTTGGATTTCTGAGCTGCTGGTGAGACAGATCTCGAGCTCGGTGCTGTGGACGCAGAGTGTGCGCTACCTGATCGACCGGGGTGTCACTCAGTTCGCCGAGATCGGCCCCGGCAACGTGCTGACACGTCTGGTGCAGGACATCCAGCAATCACAGCAGCAGCCCATAGGGGTTGCCGCAGGCGTTGGGCGCTGAGGAGAGCGCACTTCGCCCCATCCGCTTTGGCTACAGGAGAGAGAGTCGTGTCCGATGGCGGTAGCGATGCGCATGCAAATCCCGGCGTGCCTGCGGCAACGCCGGCGATTGCCTTCGATCCAGCGTTGCTCGCGGATCCGGCAATCCCGAAGTCCATTGTCAGCTCGGACCAGGCGATGGTCGACGGAGTCAGGGAACATCTTCGCCGGTACGGCGGGCACCAGGCGCTGCGCACGGCATTGGGCCGCCTCGAGGATCCCCTGTGGCTGGCTGCCTGGTGCGACGCTCTGAAGTCCGTAGCGGGAAAGAAGCTGCTGTTTCGGGGTAGTGAGCTTGGGGTCCTTGCCCTGGAGGCGCTCGAGCACAACGGCGCGCGCGCGCTGATCGTCGAACGATCGGCAGCGGAGGCGCGGCTTGCGGGCGGGATCGTGCAGAAGCACTACCTGAAGCGTTGGCACTCCCAGCACAAGAAGGCCATCGATTCCTGGTCCGAGGAGCAACGACGGCTTTCGTTCGCGGATTTCACGACAGAGGTAGACATACTCCCGGCGGATAGCGAGCGGCTGCGGGACGCGCAGTGCGACTGTTTGGTGTTCCCCCACATTGATCATTCGCTGCTGGGCACAGGCATTGTCAGAGCCGTGCGCGAGTACCGGGGCGGTGCACTTGCACCGGGAGCCGGCGTGCTTCCAGGGGCGGCACGGATTTTTGCAGCCGCGGTGCAATGGAAGTACACGGCTACGGCCTTCCGCCTGGCGGCTATGAGCGAGCTGCGCTGGAGTCTCACGCCGCAGCCGTTGACCGCGCCACCGGAGAGCTGGGTCGAGCTTACCCGGCCAGCGCTGATGGGTGAGCTCGATTTCTCGAACTTCAGCGAGACCGAATGGCGGCTCGAGCTGCCGGTCGTCTCTGACGGGACGGTCGATGGCATCGTGTTCTGGTTCGACCTGACCTGCGGCGGTGTGCATCTGTGCAATGCGCCTGACGGCGCGTTGCGATGTCTGAGGCCCGCCGTCCAGTACACCGACCGCATCGCGGTCCGTGCTGGGGAGTCACTCAGCGTTCACGTGCGCGTGCACGAGACACGACTGCAGTTCCAAGTGCTTTCGGCTCCGCCGCGGCAGGTTCGCCACTGTTTGCTCCCGAGCTGGTACGTCCCTATGTTGCAGGACGCTGTGCGCAACCGGGCCTACGAGCGTGCAATCGACACGGCGGTCAAGTCCACTCCACAGGCAGCCGTATTCGATATAGGCACCGGCTGCGGAATTCTATCGATGATGGCCGCCGCTTCCGGTGCCTCGCGAGTAACCGGTTGCGAGGTCAACCCGCACATCGCGCGGGTGGCGCAGAAGATCGTGGCGGAGAACGGTCTGGCCGAACGGGTGCACATCATCAACAAGGACTGCCGAAACACCGTGCTCGGTCAGGACCTCCCGGAGCGGGCGAGCCTGGCGGTTTTCGAGATGTTCGACTGCAGTCTCATCGGCGAGGGCATCCTGCACTTTCTCGCGTATGCGCGCGAGAATCTGCTCGCAGCGAACGCGCGCTATATACCGATGTCGGGACGCCTGCGCGCAGTCGGCATCGAATGCCGGCTGGATAATCTGCGCGGATTCGACGTGAATCTCCTCAATCCCTATCGCTTCTCCAGCTCCTTCCTCAACGTCGACGCAGGTCAGCTGCAGTGGCGTGCTTTGACGGACCCTTGCGAGATCTTCTCGTTCGATTTCAGCAAGGCGACCCCTCAGGCAGAGCAGAAGTCGTTGCGCATTCCGGTGATCAGGGAGGGTACGATCGGGGCGATGCTTTTCTGGTTCGACCTTCAGGTGGAGGAGGGATGCTGGCTTTCCAACGATCCCGCCGCCAACAGTACGCTGCATTGGAAGCAAGGCCTGCAGTGGTTGCCCGAAGTCAACGTGGGCCCGGGGATGCAGCTGCCGGTGGTGGCCGTCCACGATGGAAGCAGCCTGAGATTCCGCTGGGAAAGCGACGCGTTGCCCAAGGAGGCGTTTTCCAGACTGCCCCGGTTCGATCCACACTGGTGGAAGGAGTACACCGATCTGGTCCGGCAGACTCACGACATGCTCGGTCACTGCATGCGCCATCCGGAGGAATATGTGAAGCTGGCGGCGCTCGCGCAATGTCTGGCCATAGATCCGGGCGCGCACGACCTCGATCCGGCAGTCGCGCAGCGCTTTGCCGCTGCGTTCTTCACGCACTGAGCCGGCCGTTTGATGCGAGGACACCGGAGCTCATGGAATCCATCAGGGCAGAGTCCCTTGGCAGCCCGCAGTTCATGGCAGAATATGGCCTGCGGTATGCTTACTTGGCGGGATCGATGTACAAGGGGATCGCCTCGAAGGAGTTGGTCGTCGCGATGGGTAAGGCCGGCCTGATGGGGTATTTCGGGACCGGCGGTCTGGAGCCGCACGAGATAGAATTGGCCATACAGCACATACGTCGAGAGCTGCGCGCAGGGCAGTCGTACGGCATGAACCTGCTGTGCAATCCGCAGCGTCCGGACCTCGAGGCCCGATGCGTGGAGCTGTTTCTGCGTCACGGGATTCGGTATGTGGAAGCCTCGGCATTTACCCAGCTAACTCCCAGCGTGGTGCGTTACCGTCTAAAGGGAATTGTACGCACGGTACGCGGGGAGCTTCACGTGCCCAATCACGTGTTAGCCAAAGTGTCGCGGCCAGAGGTAGCGGCGGCATTCATGCGACCTGCGCCGCAGAGGATTCTCGAGAAGCTGGTGAGCGCCGGCGCGCTGACGGAAGAGGAGGCGCGGTTGGGTCAGCGCGTGCCCGTGGCCAGCGCGATCTGCGTGGAGGCCGATTCGGGCGGACACACGGACCAGGGTGTAGCCTACACTCTCATGCCCCTCATCCTGGCCCTGCGCGAACAGCATCAGTCAAGATACGGTTACGCGAGCCCGATCCATGTCGGTGCCGCGGGCGGAATCGGCACCCCCGATGCGGTAGCCGCAGCACTCATGCTGGGCGCAGACTTCGTCATGACGGGCTCGATCAATCAGTGTACGGTCGAGGCTGGCACGAGCGAGCCCGTCAAAGACATCCTCCAGGAGCTCGACGTGCCGGACACGACTTACGCGCCGGCCGGTGATATGTTCGAGATCGGCGCCACAGTGCAGGTCGTCAAGCGCGGGCTGTTGTTTGCGTCCAGGGCCAACCGGCTTCTGGAGTTGTATCGAAGGCACGCGTGCCTGGAAGAAATCGATGGCCCTACGCAGCGCGAGATCCAGGAGAAGTATTTCCGGCGCTCGTTCGAGGATATCTGGAGCGAGACGAAGTCGCACCTCGCGCGCGTGCGCCCTCCCGAGCGGATCGCCGCGCTGGAGCACAATGGGAAGCGAAAGATGGCGCTGATCTTCAGGTGGTATTTCATTCATTCTGCACGCCTCGCCCTGCAGGGCAGCGAGGAGCAGAAGCTGGACTATCAGATTCACTGCGGCCCGGCACTGGGCGCATTCAACGGTTGGGTGAAGGGGACCGAGCTGCAGAGCTGGAGGAGGCGGCGTGTCGCAGACCTCGCAGTGCGGATCATGACGGGCGCCGCCGAGATTCTGAACACCCGATTCGCTGCGTTCACCAGGCCGGGTTGGCGAGGCGCGCATCCCTGCACTTCCACGGACTCACTCGAGGGTGCGCTGACTCAACCTGCTGGAGCGGCCTGTTGAATCGGGGCGGTGGCATGGGTTTCTCGGCGTGGCGGCGGGCGGGTCGAGCGGCTGCGCTGGCGAACTTCAAGCGAGGATGCAGATGAAATATCTCATGCTGATCTGGGCCGGGCTGTGGCGCAACAGAGCGCGCACCGTGTTGACGCTGCTCTCCATGATCGCCTCATTCCTGTTGTTCGGGGTGCTGCAGAGCGTCAGCGCGGGACTCCAGGGCATCTACAGGAATCTGGCTGTCGAGAGACTGTTCATCGAGAACAGGTTGGCGAGCAACGAGGGCATGCCGCTCGCTTATCTGGAGCGGATTCGCCGTGTGTCCGGGGTCACCGCGGTGACGCCCTGGACCTACGTCGATGCGTTCTATCAGGATCCCCGCAACTCGTTCGTGATGATGGCCACAGACATTGAGGGGCTGTTTGCGACGACCCCCAAGCTCAAGCTTCCGAAAGATCAGTACGAGGCCATGCTGCATACGCGGGACGGCTTGATCGTGAGCAAGGGGGTCGCGGCGCGCTTCGGCTGGAAGATCGGCGATCGCATCCCGGTCGGCTCGGGGGCCTGGCTGCGCAAGGGCGGCAGTAACACGTTCGACTGCCAGCTGGTGGGGATCGTGGACATCAGCGGCGTAGGCGGGGAGAAGACCTATCCGGTGGCGTTCATGAACTACGCCTATCTCGATGAGGCGCGTGCCTACGGAAATGGCACGGTGCTCTACTACGTCGCGCGTATCGACGACGCTCGGCGCGAGAGCGAGATCTCCGGCGCGATCGATACCCTGTTCGCGAATTCCGGCGTCGAGACCAAAACACAGAGCGAGCAGGCCTGGGGCCAATCGATGCTCAAGCAGTTTGGCGACGTGCAGTCGATTACCGAGTCGATTGCGGGGGCGGTGTTGTTCACTCTATTGTTTCTCACCGCCAATACGATGATGCAGTCGGTGCGCGAGCGGGTACCGGAGCTCGGGATCCTGAAAGCCGTCGGATTTTCCGATACCAAAGTCCTGCTGCTGGTCATTTCCGAGTCGCTGCTGTTGTCGCTGACTGCGATGCTGTTGGGGCTGTGGCTCGCGAACTCCGTCTTCCAGAGCATGGCCGCCTTGTTCGGCCACGCGTCGCTGCCGACCTCGGTAGTGCTCGGAGCCGTGGTGATCGCGTTTGTGCTGGCAATGGTGAGCGGTGGCCCGCCTGCGTTGCGTGCGGCTCGCCTGAACGTGGTTGATACACTCGCCGGACGCTGAGGGATCTATGAAAGCGCTGAGGCAGATCGTAGCGGTTACGTGGATGAACCTGTGCAGTGTGCCGAAACGCGTGGGCAGCTCGCTCGTGATCGTCATCGGCATCGGCGGCGTGGTGGCGGTCATGGTAGGGGTCCTGGCGATGGCAGCCGGGATCATCCAAACGCTCAACAGGGCAACGCGCCCCGAGCGGGTCGTCGTCATGCGAGGCGGCGCCGCATCGGAAGGCACGAGCTTCCTCGGTGATTATGCAGTGCGCTCGATCGCCGACTCGGAGCAGGTCCAGAGGGATACGGACAACGCGCCGCTGGCATCGTTCGAGATTTTGCGCCCCGTGAGAGTGGTTCGCGGCGGCAACGGCTCGGAGACGATCGCGATCCTGCGTGGCGTTGGCGCAAAGTGGCAGCGCATACGGCCTGAAATCAAGATCGTGGCGGGCAGGGCTTTTCGTCCGGCCGTCACGGAGGTGCTGGTCGGGAAGGCATTGGCCGCGCGCTTCGAGGATCTGCAGATCGGCGAGCACATCGTCTCCGCCGGGGTGACCTGGGACATCGTGGGGGTATTCACCAGCAACGGTGACGCCCATGAGTCTGAGATCATCGCGGATTCCGCGACAGTCATGAGCGCCTATCAGCGTTTCGGCTACAGCAGTGTGACCGTGTCGTTGAAGTCTCCGCAGCTGCTGGACGACTTTGAGCGGATTCTGAGCGCGAATCCGAAGCTCAATGTCAGTGTGTCACGCGAAGCGGATTACTACGAGCGGCAGTCGCACACCATGACGACGTTGATTTCGGCAGTGGCGTACGGGATCGGCGCCATCATGGGTGTGGGTGCGCTGTTCGCTGCCCTGAACACGATGTACTCGGCAGTCAGCGCCCGATCGAGGGAAATCGCAACGCTGAGAGCGCTGGGTTACAGCCCGATTCCCATGGTCATATCGGTGCTCGTCGAGGCGATGCTGCTCGCTCTCGCCGGGGGCCTGGTCGGAGTGGCCGCCGCGTGGTGGTTTGTGAGAGGCACGACAGCCAGCACGGTGGTCGGGGATTGGGGCACGCAATTCGTGTTTGGTATTGCAGTCACGCCGCCGATCATGGTTGCAGGGCTCACGTGGGCGACGGCTCTCGGGCTGATCGGCGGGCTGTTCCCAGCGGTGCGGGCCGCGAGACTTCCCGTCGCAACGGCGTTGCGAGCCCTGTAGAAGATCGGAACGCCGGGACCCGCATCTGGTATCGGCCAGGCACGGGGTCGCGGATACGTAAGGCATGTGTGGCACGGCCGTCGATTTGCACGGCCCAGGGAGAACGTCAATGAGCAACTCGAGAAGGACCCGCAGGTCCGGGGAGGCGCATGCGATTCGTCGCTACTCGCGCCGAGATTTCATCCGGGGCGGCGGGAGCGCGGTCACGCTCGGTATGCTGGCCGGGGCGTGCGGAGCCTGGTTGCCACGAGGCGCCGATGCTCAGGCCAGCGCTCATGGAACCGATGCAGTCACGATCCTTTATCCGGCGCAGGGCGCCACTTTCGATCTGGACTACTATCGCGATCATCATCTGAAGCTCCTGAGCGGGGTCTACGGGAGGGCTGTAGAACGAATGGAGCTTCGCCGGGTCGTAGCGCTGCCGTCGTCCGGCGGCGCACCGGCCGCGCCGCCGTTTTCCGCCGCGGTCAACATTTGGATCAACGACCTCGGCGCTTTCACGGCGGGTGGCCAGAAGAACGCGCAGGCGATCGCTGACGATATGCGTAAAGTGACCGGCGCCACGCCAGTCATTCAGTTCGACAAAGTCTACGGAGAAATGGGCGCCGCTCGCCAGGTCCCGCAAGTCGGTGATCGTTGTCTCATGATGCTCTACCAGAACGGCGACGGTGTGCGCTGGGACGTCGACAAGTTCCGCGCGGACCACATGCCTCTCATCATGAAGCTCTATGGCCCCAAGGCGATCAAGCGTTTCGAGCTGCGCAAGGGCGATCATGGAATGACGCAGCAGAGCAAGCCGATTTTCATCGGCCTGGTCAGCATCTATGTGGCCAGCCAGGACGAAATGCAGGCGGCCGGCAAACAATATGCCTCCAGGCTCATGGCCGAGGAGCCGACTTTCTCGAGTGTCGATCCGGTCGTCTTCCCTTCCTTCATTCACGGCATCACCTGACCCCTGATCACCGCCGGTCGCGGCTCGCGCGCCAGGCGCGACTGCGACCGGCGGCGCTGCCGTTCTTCCCCTAGTTGTTCCTCAGCCTGTCAGACCTGACAGGCGACGCTTGCCGGCGGCGCGCGCATCGTGCAGGCAGACACTGTTCGCAGCGTCTGTAGTGTCGCCGCTTGCCTCCACGTACACACAACTAGAACACCGCGCAATTGAAGGGAAACCTCACCATGCAGTCCTCCGACAGGTTGCACGCACTGGATGCCGTTCGAGCTTTCGCACTCCTGACGGGAGTCGCATTGCACGCCGCCCAGCCGTTCGTGGCGGGCTTGTTTTGGGTGGCGCCAGAGTCGCCCAGCAACACGATGGCGGGCATCTGGTTCGCCATTCACATCTTCCGCATGCCGCTGTTCTTTCTGATCGCGGGCTTTTTCGGACGCATGGTGCTCGAGCGGCGCGGCACGATCGGCTTCCTCAAGGATCGATCCCGGCGCATCGTAGTGCCACTGGTCATTGGTGTCCCCCTGCTCACGCTGCTTGCCTTCGGCGCGTATCTGCTCGGGGCACTCGCCGGGGGAGCGGATGTGCACGCTGTGCAGGGCGTACGTTCCGCAGCTGCTGCGCAGCAGACTGCGTTCGCCGGTATAAACCTCCTACACCTGTGGTTCCTGTATTACCTGCTCATCTTCTACGCTATGGCGCTCCTGCTGCGGTCTGCGACCCACGCCATAGTCGGTCGCGAAGGGCGCATGCTCGCCGCCGTCGACTCGACGATGACGTTTCTCACGCGCGGTCCCTGGGGCCCGCTGTTGCTCGCCCTGCCGGCTGCCGCGTACTACTGTCAGCTGGGACACTGGTCATGGTCGCCTTGGGAGGGCCTGCCAGCGCCCGTCTCGCTGATTACCGATCGCGGAGCGCTCATCGCCTACGGGACGTTCTTTGCGTTCGGCTGGCTGTTGCACCGCCAGCAGCAACTGCTGCCGCTTCTGGAGAAGCGCTGGCCTGCGTACTTCACGCTGGCGGTGCTGATGTGGGTCGTGTGTCGGGTGATCGCGGGCCCGACGCCTCACTGGGAGCCATTTTTCAACGACGGCGTACTGTCGGCTTATGCGCTGTGCTACGTGTTGGGTGCGTGGTACTGGTCATTCGGCCTGATCGGCATCGCCATGCGCTTTCTCTCGGGGCACAGCCCGGTACGGCGTTATCTCGCGGACGCGTCCTACTGGATCTATTTGCTGCACATTCCCGTGCTGATTTTCTTCGGCCAGCTCCTTCATCCGCTTCACTGGCACTGGGCCATCGTGTATCCGCTGTCGATGTTCGCGACGATGCTGGTTCTTCTCTCGAGCTATCACTACCTGGTGCGCTTCACGTTCATCGGGGCCACGCTCAACGGGCGCAGGCACCGGGGCGAGAAGGGCCAGCCTCTAACGGCCGTCGCGGCGGGTTTGGGCGCATCGCCGCCGAGATTGGAGCGTGGTTCCGTGGGTTCGCAGGAAGCATAGAAGTCGATCGAGAGAGAGGCGCGGCGCGCTTCTCGAGGAGACCAACACGGCGCGATCTGCAATCGCGACTTGAGACGTGAAGTGCGCACAGGGCTGATGGTGCGCGGTAATTGAGTCGCGCGTTCTGTGGGCGCGCGCGAGTTGCGTACAGAACTGCCGCAGTTCTGCAACCGCGTGCGCATATCGTTACAGGACAATTTGTAAATAGAACACGCTTTCGCGCACGAACTAGACAGCGGGACAATTGACGAGTGTGCGACTGCGCCGGTTCCGGAGATGCGCACGATGGCTGATTCCAGCGAGCTGACTCCGACACTGAAAGTATCCTGGGATGCGTTGTCCTGGCGGGACGAGGGCATCTACCTGCTGACCGGTGGAAGCTGCGCCCTGGCCATGGAGGTCGCCGGCGAGCTCGGGCGACGCGCGCGCCGAGCGCGAATCATTCTGACGGGTGTGTCGGAGTTGACTGCCGCGCAGGCACAGAGAATCCGGCAGCTCGAGGCCGAGTTGTCCGATACTCGCGTCGAGTATCTGGTGTTGGATTGCGCCGACGCCGCCGCGGTGCAGGAAAGCATCGCGGATATCCTGGGTCGACACGGCTCACTGAGCGGGGTTGTGCATTGCTCGGAGGTGCTCGCACAGGAGCACAACGAGAGCCAGGGGATCGCTGATTCGCGGCGTGCTTTGGCTCGAACCGTGCATGGAGCCATGAACGTCGACCGGGCCACGCAGGACGTCGAGATGGACTGGCTTTTGCTCTGCTGCGTGTCCGGAGGCATATCCGGAGAGACACGGCACGGCGAATGTGCGTTTGCGAGAGCATTCATGGACGGCTACGCGCACTACCGCAACAGTCTCGTGACCCGTGCCGAGCGCTACGGGCGGACGACCTGGATGAGCTGGCGAGCGAGCGCGATAGAGCTCGAGCGGGATGAGGCAGAGCCGGGAATCGGGCCTCTGTTTTTCCAGGAAGAATGGCGCGCGGGTGCTATCGAGACTCCAGTGGAGTCATGCGCCGAGATGCATCCCTTGGTGGTGTTGCTGTCGGGACAAAATGCCCGTGCGAGGCTGCTGGAGGAGTTGCACGAGGAGGGTTGCAGAGATCGCGTGATCTTCGTCGGTCAGGCCGATGGCGGAAGTGCGGGAAGACCGGATGACTACGAGATTCGCCGCAGTGACCCGCACTCATATACGAAGGTGCTCAAGGGTATTGCTGAGGAGCACGGTGGGATCGCAGGTTTGTGGCAGCTGTGGGGTCTGGAGGATGAAGGGCGCCTTGCGGATCAGTCGGCGATCGTTCACACACTGCAGGCTCTGGGGCACATCGCAAGCAATCAGACGAGAGTCCTGCTAGCGGGTCGGTATCGAGGAGCCGCACAGCGCTGTCACTTGGAGTCGTGGATCGGATACGCACGCTCGATCGCGCGAGCGCTGCCGCAAGTGCAGGTGGGAGTGATCCACGCACCGGCCTCCGGTACGGAAGAGAGTTGCGAAATACGCGAGTGGACTCGGCGATTATGGCGGGAGCACCGGTCGACGCAACTGGAGAGTGCGCACTATGGGATGGGTGGTGTTCGGGAGGTACTGCGGCACAAGGTTGTGAGTGTGGAGGATCGGGCGAGCGCCTCGAGTGCGTTTCGTCATGGGGGGACGTACCTGATCACCGGAGGTCTCGGAGGACTTGGGTACCTCGTCGCCCGGCACCTGGCGAAGCAGTACTCGGCGCAGCTGATGTTGACGGGGCGCGCCGCTCTGGATGAGCGCAAGAGCGTGCAGCTGGAGGAGCTCAGAGGTCTGGGCGGGCGTGCGGAGTACCTGAGCGCGCAGGTGAGTGACGAGCGGCAGATGCGCGCGGTGCTGGATCGGGCGCAGGAGTTGTACGGGCCGCTGCAGGGGGTGATTCACGCGGCTGGCGTTGGCGAGGGGACGAACCTTCTGCGGCGAGATTGGCCGAGCGTAGCGGCCGTGCTGTCGCCGAAGATCTCCGGTACGGAGGTGTTGAGTGAGCTACTGAAGGCGGAGCCGCTCGACTTCATCTGCTATTTCTCCTCTTCGTCTTCAATGTTGGGCGACTTTGGCTCGTGCGACTACTCGGTAGGTAATCGGTATGAGCTGGCCCATGCGAAGTATGTGGAGGAGCGCGGGCTGGCGTTTTGCTGGCCGCTGTGGGCGGATGGGGGGATGAAGCTGGAAGCGCAGGGGACGAGACTCTATCTGCAAAGCAGCGGGCTTCGAGAGTTGCAGAGCGAGGTCGGAGTCAAGCTACTGGAGCGGTTGCTGCGAGAGCATCGCGACAGTGGGATGCGGCACGCGCTGGTGATGGTGGGCGAGCACGCACGTGTCAAGCGGCTGCTGGGCGCGGATCAAGCGGGTGCCGGGGCCCGCACCGGGCAGCCGCATCTGCAGCAACCAGCTGGTTTGAGCGCTCCGGCGAGCCCAGGTGAGGCGAGGGTGCGGCGCTCACCGGGCCTGTCGCGCCTGCGCGGCCTGACGCTGGAGCAGAGTGTTCAGTGGGAGCTGAAGGAAGTAGCGAGCGAGCTGCTGCAGCTGCCGCGGGAGCAGCTGGAAGATCAGAGCAACCTGGCGGATTTCGGGTTCGATTCGATATCGCTGGCGATGTTTGCGCGGCGGTTATCGGAGTGCTTCGGGGTTGAAGTGCTGCCGAGCGTGTTCTTTGGGCATCCGAATCTTCAGAAGCTGACACAGTACTTCGCACGTCAACACAGGGAGGCGCTGCAGGAGCGCTACGCGCAGGAAGAAGAGCCCGCGGGGGTGTGCGCGGTTGGCGTGTCGAATCCGGTAGCACCAGTAGCGGCGACGCAGCGGGTTCGTCGCCGCGCGTCGCGTGCAGGCGGCATGGATTGGTCCGAGCCGATCGCGATCGTGGGGATGAGCGGGCGCTTTCCGGGAGCCCGCACGGTGGGAGAGCTGTGGGAGATCCTGGTTCAGGGTCGAGAGGCGGT